>Ga0099822_1007727_pt1 | contig 13844 bp, 9 predicted proteins | sample CowpeawhiteBW_FD_76839 | JGI IMG/M metagenome (GOLD analysis project Ga0099822, IMG submission 76839) | Root nodule microbial communities of legume samples collected from California USA - Cow pea white BW | ecosystem: Host-associated > Plants > Roots > Nodule | place: USA: California | collected... | reverse complement strand
CAGTACGGATGGGTCCAGATAGATTGCCCTCCTCAGTAGTTGACTGACGAGTTTGGTAGTCTTGGGACGTTACGAATTATGTTCGTATATGGGAACTCCACCTGGCGTTACGGTATATGATCCGTAGCATGGTTACCCGCACGTGCTCTATCGGTTGTGGTCGATAGGTGTGGCAGCAAGACACCTTGAGGTACTCACTAGAAGATGTAGAACACGAATAACATGGTGGTGGCCATGTGATGTGATATCAAAGGATGAAATTCCTTTGGTGATTGTGTGATTGGTATATTTGTGCCATATATATATGTTTATTTTGTTAGCTCACCCTAGAGGACATCCTCAATGCCATCCAAGATCGCCTGACCGCTATCCAAACCTAGATGGAGACCCAAGAACAATGCCAATCTGCCCTAGAAACCAAAAACGAGTCCCTCCACTCCTCACTTTCATTTCTCATATACCAGGTATCCTCACTCCCTCCTCCCAACCCAACAACCATACCATCGCCCTTTCATAGTTCATCCCTGCATTCTATCAAGAACTACCAGCAACCTCATATAGGCACAGCCTTTACGTTCATCCCTTTTTATTCCTGACTCCTTCAATAGTCATCTCCACACTACTACCACTATGACTACACAACCTATTACCAACCCACCCCCACCACCACTCATACGTCCCCCAAACTCCAACTAGCCTTCTTCGAAGGTCCTGATCCACTAGATTGGTTATTTCAAGCAGACCAATATTTCACTTTTTACCAAATACCCCCAGAGAAACATCTATCTAGGGTGGCATTTCACATGAAGGGAGAAGCCCTTAGCTGGTTCAAATGGATGCACTACAACAATATGCTCACTGATTGGCACTCATTCACCTGCGCACTTGAACTTCATTTTGGACCCTCCTCATACATGAACCACCAATCGAAACTCTTCAAATTGCAACAACACAGGTCAGTTCCTGAATACCAAACATGCTTTGAGAAACTATTTAATTGTGTTATTGGTTATCCTCAGACACTATCCTAAACTGTTTCATTTCTGGCCTTCAACCTGAAATTCGAAGGGAACTTACCATCCTTCACCCATACTCCATATCTCAAGCCATATGGTTGGCAAAATTAATAGAGGATAAGATTAAAGACTCTAAACCCAAATATCCTCGGCCCTAATCCCATAACCCTACCCATACCCACCCGCCACCAAATCCTAATAACCACATTCCTCAACATCAACCAACCACTACTCACCTACCAATCAAATGCCTCATACCCACGCAACTTTAAGAACAGGGAACTTAAGGACTATGCTATAATTGTGATGAAAAGTTCACCCCAGGCCATAAATGCTCCACTGCGCGATTCTTGCTGCTAATGGACTACCCTGAATCCCTGACTGACCCACCTATAGACTCGCCACCAATTGACCCCAACATTCCTGAATTGGTAGACACCATTCATTTTCATCTATCACCTCAGGCTCTCTCTGGTAACCCATCTCCAAAAACCCTTAAATTCACTAGGCTCATACACAACCTTCCTATTACAGTACTGGTTGACTCAGACAGCTCCCACAATATTTTACAACCCAGAATCGCTCACCATCTCCATTTACCCATTAAACCTACCCCACCTTTTTTTGTCATTGTCGGCAATGGTGCCTTCATTAATTGTCAAGGCTCATGTCCGTCAGTCAATATCTCTATCCAAGATTCCCTATTCACTATACCTTTATATCCCTTGCCCATCGAAGGAGTTGATGTGGTACTCGGAGTGGAATGGCTCCGCACATTGGGGCCAATAAAAGCTGATTTCTCCATCCCTAGCATTGTCTTCACCTACCAAAATCACCCCATTACTCTCCAAGCCACCAAAATAGCTTTTCGCACTATAGATGGCCACTACGAGTTCATAGTCATGCCTTTCGGTTTGTCTAATGCCCCATCTACTTTTCAAGCAGCCATGAACGACCTTCTTCGACCATATCTATGTCAGTTTCTTTTAGTGTTTTTATGACATCTTAGTCTACAGTCCTACTTTGGAGGACCATCTCACTCATTTACATGTTGTTTTGAAATTATTAGAAACTAAGAATTTTGTGTTAAGTTGTCTAAATGCAGTTTCGCTACTTCAGAAATCACTTATTTAGGCCACCTCATTTCATCTCAAGGAGTTTCCCTTGACCCTGACAAAGTAATAGCCATCAACAACTGGCCGGAGCCATGATCACTCACGCAATTACGGAGATTCCTCGACCTCATCGGGTTCTACAGGCGATTTGTTCACCACTACCCTACACTTGTCGCTCCACTCACCAATTTATTATAGCATTGCAGTTTTACATGGACACCAGAAGCCCATAAGGCCTTTACAATACTTAAATAACACATGTCAAATCTACCTATAATACGGCTTCCAAACTTCAATCAACACTTCACAGTGGAGACAGACGCATCTGTAGTTGCCATCGACGCTGTGCTCAGCCAAGAAGATCACCCTCTCGCCTTTTTAAGAAAGAAAATGTGCCCTCGTCTCCAAGCTTCATTAGTTTATATCCGAGAAATATAGACAATAACATAGGCAGTAAAGAAATGGCATGAGTACTTGATGGGAAATCACTTCAAGATTTACACAAATCAGAAAAGTTTAAACACTTTTCTTACCCAAACAATTCAAACCCCGGAACAACAAAAATGGACAACAAAAATGCAAGGATATGACTTTCAAATTTTGTACAAACCTGGAAAGAACAACATCGTTGCAGATGCACTATCTTGCCAAGACATGGTTGACACTCCAGTGATAATGGTCCTCTCGGCTCCTACACCCCTCATATTCAAGGAACTAAAATAGTTTTATTCCACTACAGCCGACCAAGATCTCATCCAGTCCTGCACTCAAAACCACCCTCTGCCAAGTTTGTTTTACACTCGTCAAGGCATCCTGTTTTTTCGAAATCAGATCTTTCTCCCACCAATCAGCAATCTTCGAGAAAGAATCCTCAGTGAATTTCATGTCTCCCCCACCGCAGGTCATTCAGGGGTGAAACCCATGCTCTCCAAAATTGGTGTATCCTTCTGTTGACCAGGATGGACCCGTGATGCAAAGAAATTTATCCAGCAATGCCATATTTGCCAAAGCAACAAGTACATGCCCAACAAATCGCATGGGTTAATACAACCTCTCCCAACCCCGAATCAAGTTTAGAAAGATTTATCCATGGATTTCATAACCCACTTACCTTCATTGGCAGAACACACCACCATCTGGGTCATATGTGACCGTTTGACTAAATACGCCTACTTCATAGCCTTACCCACACATTACATTGCCCCAAGCCTTGCACAACGATTTTCTGTTGAGATCTGTCGTCTTCATGGCATGCCAAGGACCATCATTTCAGATCGAGATCCAATCTTTGTCAACACCTTTTGGAGAGCCCTATTCAAAGCACAAGGCACCACACTTCAGCTTAGTTCATCATATCATTTGCAAACCGACGACCAAACGAAAGTTTTGAACAAAGGATTAGAAGCTTACCTTAGGTGTTTCACTGGTGAACACCGGCACAATTGGTACAAATATCTTCATCTGGTTGAGCTATGGTACAACACATCTCATCATTCAGCAATTGACATTTCACCGTTCCAGGTTCTCTATGGTCGTTCCCCCCCAATAACCATAGACATGCTCAACTCACCACGCACAGAAATCACAATCTCGGACATCCTTCAACAACACACACTCATCCTCCATGAACTCAAACAGAACCTTTATCGTACTCGTTAGAGAATGATGGACCAAGCCAACCAACACCAAACTGACAGAAGCTTCGAAGTCCACGATTGGCTTGAGTATATCTTCAACCATACCGCCAACAGTTAATCTACCGTAGGCTGTGTCAAAAACTCGCACCTCGCTACTCTGGCGCTTTCCAAATTGTCCGCCGCATCAGGAATGTCGCTTACGAACTATATCTCCCGGCCACCTCACGCATACACCCCATTTTTCATGTCTCGCTCTTACGAGCTTTCAAAAGAACCCCACCCTCCAAACTCTCGAACACTCTCTCACCTTCTACGAACATATAAGAAAAATCCCCCACTTCAAAGAGTTTAACAAGTTCTCTCACTTCCCCACCTACCATATTTATGTCACTTTCCCCACCTACCATATTTATGTCACTTTCCCCACCAACCAATCCTATTATGCCACCTCATAGTCCACTAGCTGTCCCCCACATTAATACCTCACCTAACCCCCTCGAGTCTCACACAGCTAAAACCATTCAGAACCTTCAAACAACAAACATATCTCCATCAACCCTAACCCAACATGCACCAATCTGAACCCAATCACTCAAGCCCATTCCAGCAGCACCTGCCTGGCCCAATCCCATACGTATTTCCATTCTGATTGGAAATACGTAAGACCAAGGTTAATTCTTGTCGGGATCACTAAATAAAAATTAAATAATTTCTAATTCCTCAAATTATGTTTTTATTAAGAACTACATGATCTTTGATTTTCCTTTGTGAATGGAAATACATAGAACCAAAGCCAATCCTTGTCATGATCAATAAATAAAAATTAATTAGTTCCTTAAATAGTTTTTCATTAATAACTACGTGATCCCTGATTTTCCATTATGAATGGAAAAACGTATAACCAAAGTCAATCCTTGTCGAGTTCACCAAATAAAAAGTAAAGAATGTCTCAAATAGTTTTTTTATTAAAAACCACGTGATCCCTAATTTTCCATTACGAATGGAAATACAAAGGACCAACATCAATAATTGTTTGGATCACTATATAAAAATGAAGTAATTTCTCCTTTAGTTTTTTCATTAAGAACTACGTAATCCCTGATTTTTTTACTATGAATAGAAATACGTATGACAAAGATAAATCCTTGTTGATATCAATAAATAAAAGTAAAATAATTTCTCAAATAGTTTGTTCATTAAGAACTACCTTATCCCTAATTTATTTAATTTTTATTTGGTGAACCCGACACGGATTGACCTTGCTCCGAGGTATTTCCATTCATATTGGAAAATAAGAAAATTGGGGATCAGATAGTTCTTAATAGAAAAGCTATTTGAGAAATTATTTAGATTTTCTTTGGTGAACCCAACAAGGATTGACATTGCTCCTACGTATTTCAATTTATAATGAAAAACGGGGATCACATAGTTTTTAATGAAAAAAATATTTGAGAAATTATTTAATTTTTATTTGGTGAACTTGACAAGGATTGACGTTGTTCTTATGTTTTTTCATTCACAATGAAAAATCAAGGATCACATAGTTCGTAAGGAAAAAATAAAACTATTTGAGAAATTAGTTAATTTTTATTTGGTGAACACGACAAGGATTGACCTTACTCATACATATTTCCATTCATAATGAAAAATCAAGGATCACATAGTTCTTCTAACGAAAAAACTTATTTGAGAAATTATTTAATTTTTAGTTGGTGAACTCGACAAGGATTGACTTTGCTCCTACATATTTACATTCATAAGGAAAAATCAGGGTCATGTAGTTCTTAAAAACAAACTATTTTAGAAATTGTTTAATTTTATTTGATGAACCCGACAAAGATTGACCTTGCTTATACATATTCCCTTTTATAATGGAAAATCAAAGATCTCGTAGTTATTAACTAAAAAACTAGTTGAGAAATTATTTAATTTTTATTTGGTGAACTCGACGAGAATTGACCTTACTCCTATGTATTTCCATTTATAATGAAAGATTAGAGTTCACGTAGTTCTTAATTGAACAAAAGATTTATCGAATTTGGTAAATTACTCATCAATAACATTTTGTAAATCCCTCACGTTGTTATGTTAATCAACATAACCTTGGATTTGTAGACATGTTAATATTTATGAACGTTATGGAGATACAATTTAATCCCTCTAGCATTCCCAATGTTCATCCAACCTAAATGGAGAAAAATCTTTAGGTCTTATATTTATCACCTTTCAGTTCAAGAATACCACATATGTTCATCATCATAATTTGAGACTATAATAAATTATTATTTTCACCATTACAAACATGTCTTAATTAATAAACTTAACGACATAAAACTTGTTTTAGACTATAAAATTCGTACTCAATTAAACTTAATAAGACAAAACTATTATATTATGTTACTTTTGTAATACTTGAGGACAATTTAGGAAATATAATATAATATTATATCCTAATTAATAATATAAATATAAAAAATTGATATATTTTATCAAATCATATATAATTAATTAAAATTAATATTTATTATGTCGTTATAAATATTAATCAATTAAATATGTTGTGACTAATATCTAATCTATTAAAATTATATCCACCACTCAATATTAATAACTAAATATTTGCATTAACGTTATCTGTAATGAAAATAATAATAATATGCATATTCAATACATAACGTACTTAATCTCAAATCTGAAAAGACATCTAGCCTAACAGTTTTGGGAGAGTATTTCGGTTCAATGTACCAGGTTTTCGCTTTCCCATAAAACATATCGAAAAAAATCCATTTTTCATGAAGGAAAAACGGATCAAGAGTTGTATGAAAGACAAAAACAACATTAGATTGTTTTGAATAGAGACGTGAGTTCACAACTACAATATACATAATTTATTTGTGCGTATCTCACATTATACTATATTCCTATAAAATTGAAATTGTTAACGTGAGTAAATGCTAATACCACATTTAAAAGATAATTGTTTATCTACAATGTGACATCATGTTAACACCTTGGATATGGTACCATCATCCCTAAATGACCTTAGTTCTATCCTTAGTAAAGTTAATTGATTGATTTTCACATAAAAGTAGTGTCTTTATTGAGAGCGTGATGTTATTTTAGTAAAAAAATTCCAATAAATGACATGTTTATTGTTTTCTCATTTGAATGAAAAAGTAAAAAAATAAAAGAAGCTAAAGCTGCAATCATTTTTTGCTGAGTACTACTACCCAAACCTCATCACAGCACCACCAGATTGACTCTAATGGCCTGGATTCAATTAATTTTCAACTCTCATCTAACATGAAACATACTCTCTTACAAGTTACGAAGATCTCATAGTGTGGGACACTAATCAATGGAAGTAAGCCAATTGCCAAATTGTTGATAGAAATTGTGGTGATAAAATTCCGAATTTGTACGGTACTTTATACAACTTTTCGAATGAAGTAAATTTTTATGAGTTTACAAGTCGATTTTATAAATTAAGTCTACGAAATTTTCAAGAGTCTACATACACTCTTGAGTTTATGCATGCTCTCACTGATAAAAAATAGAATGTTTGATTCAGCAAATGTTTAATCAGATTTTTTGTTTTTGTTTAATGCAGCAAATATGAAGCTTCTCAACATTGACTAACTCAGTTGCGTATATTCATTATACGTCACATCAGTAAACATGTCAAAGTGAGCCAACTTAGTTCACACGGATTAGCTCACCATGAGTCGGGTTGAAAATGAGTAAACCAAACTCGGTTCACTTTATGGTTAGCTAGAAATTTTGTAACCCGGTTCAATCCACCACGGATTGGTGGGTTAAGTGGATTGGCTCACCAACTTACATAAAAAATATTATTTATTTATTTATTTTTTTAGTATTCAAATATTTAAATAAATTTTTAAGTATCCCATGAGATGACAATCGTAGTAAAAATCAAACTATACATTTTTGCCATGCTAATTTAGAAAAAACTGTTTATAAGATAATTATTTGAGTAATTTATTATAAAGATTATAATTAAATATTAAAGTATCAACATATATAACTTGACATTCAAAGTATCCAAATATTATTGAGCAACATTCTACTATTTAAAAATACAAAATTGTGAATAAATAATTATTAAAAAAAATTGTATAAAAATGTTGGTGGGTTAAGTGGACCAGCCCACCTTCAATCTAGCTCGAACCCGTTTAACCCGTAGATTAAGTAAGCCGGGTTAAATTCAATCTACTTTTGAAAAAACTGAATATTTTTCGATTCAATCCGACTCAAACACGTGGTGAGCCGAATTCACTTACGATCATTTTCACATCTCATCTCAGCGAACTAGATTTACTTATATATGAATTATTAATGTTAATATTTAATACATTTGTGCGCTAACTTGAATAATTTATTGCAAAAAAAAAGTACATTAATTATTTTTCACCTAGCTACAAAGGCATGCCCCGTTTATGGGTGCAGTATACATTCGTGCTAAGTGTCAAAATATGAATGAATACATGATTTATTTATGAGGCTACTAGGACAATTAACGGCTTCCGATTGCAAATATTGAACATATTGGCTGATTCTGAAAGCACGTTTTTCTTGTTAATTTTAAACTGCAAAGAACTGAGCCATCTATGTTTCTAGCATTGGCGCTTTTGTTCAGCAACCACTAGTGCATGCCGCGCTTCCACTTCCTCAGGCTCTGCCACCACCACCAATGCCTGATGCTGTTCCTTTTCTGCCACTTCATCAGCTTCTACATGTTCCGTGATATTTTGCCGGAAATATCTGAGTATTACAAGCAATATAAATGCTGCAAAGAAAATTTCATCATAAGAATCAACTCGGTACAATGTTGCCAAATGCACTTTTCACTTTACATCATCCGGAGTTTGAGCAGAATGAAGTCACTTTTCACCAAGTAATATGGAGTTTGGATTTTTTACTGAACTATTTTTTCTCTTTTGTTTCTTTAAAATATACTGATGTACACTAATTTTTAAAATATATTAAAAAGTAGTATATTTTAGAGACATACAACAGAGAATAACACAAAAACTCGGTAGAGAAACTGGCTTTTTAATTATGTAAGGAGCAAAAGTCTGTATTCAGGTAAACACTGTTTTTATATTCCAAGTTAGATGAGACTAGCATTAGGCATTGCAATTTTGGAGATTGTTGATGCTCAAATAGTCATGCATCCTTTTGCAAAAGGCAGTGAAATAGTATATGTTAGACAGATATAATAAGTTAAAATTACTTAAAAAAGTAGCTTACTGGAGAGTTACCTGTGCAGATTCGAGTCTTTATTGTAGATAGATTCCAGAAGGTAACAAGCACCGAAGCGAGCACTTTCTTCTTGTGAGTACAAACATTCCATGTGTCCAACAATCGCAATTTCAAGCACTCAACTGCATAGCAAAACATTAGTGTAAAATACAAATCTGGATCAGCCTAAAATGTTGTCAATTAGAGGCTGGAATTATACCTCTCTGGTTTATCTGAGCCGAGTAACAAGAATAAAGCTTTGGTACACTGAAGCTGACAAAAAATCCTGCTCATGTATGTATACACCAAGTTAGTAAGATTATCAGAACAAAAATATAATACAAAACATGATAATAATGCGGAAAATGATTGAGTTCATGATGTTCTCACCAATGGCACAGAGCCTCCAAATTGTAATAAGATGACCATACTCCGCTCCAAGTAGAAGGAAAGGAGCTACCTGCAACAAAAAAGTTAAAATGCAATCTGATGAAATAAACACTAACGCTCAAAAAGAAATTTTGCAAACAATCAGGAAACCAAGATTCTGGTTTAAGAGATTACTCTCAGGGTCATGCACGGTTCTCCTGAAAACAGCTCTCTAGTCTTTGAAATTGCAAAATTTAATGCAGGAAGAATCAATTTTGCAAGATGTAAAATGTCATCTTCTTTCAGCTTGGCAAAACTCCTTTTCTCAATCTGGTTTCTGAACACATTCACACACAAATTCCTTAAGTACATCCAAATCCAAAACCAAGATAGCTTTAAAAGAAAAACAACATCATGATAAACTAAACTTGTGTTACCTTTGGAAAACTGAGTTTGAGAAGAAGGAAACACCCAACAAGAGAATTGCCAATCGCGATAGGGCCGAGAAAATGCTGAAATGGGAAGCACGGGAACGTGTCAGACTCTTCTACTAGAGAGACACACAAAAAGAGAAGAAGCACTCAGAGACAGAAGCTGCAGACCTAACATTGATTCCTTTAGAGAAGCAAGAAGACAAGAAACAAAGACACCCGAAACCAAACCAAAGGGTCGATTTCGAAACATCTCTCCACATAATCAAATCAGTGATAAACGCCCCAACACGATCTAGATCACCCCCATTCTCTTCATCAGCTTCTAAACATCAAACCAAAGTAAACGCATCAATGCATTTATTCTATGCTTCATGATAGATAACATTAAATGAAATCAAATAAACAGAGCAACAAACAAGAAATAAACTCAGTTAAATTCTTACACAAATCTAGCAAACCACCAAATTTAGTAACAAAAAATTTAGCTTCGTGTGTCTGTATGTATATGTTACCTTCAAAAAGGCAAAAATCTGTTCTGGTCTCAAAGAATCACAAAATTCAGTTAAATTACTCATTCCTCCTAAAGAAGGTCCAATCACAGAAATAAAAAAAATCAATACAAATCTAATAAAATTATCCTCCGAATTTATTGAAATAAATTTAACAAAATTTACAAAACTTAGTAAATTAGAATTTACTTTAAGAACTACTAGAACCAGAAATATTTCCTGCCTTTTATCTATCTATCTATCTGCTGCAGCACCATCTATCTCCTCATCCGAAATGTTGAGTAACAAAAGATAAAAAGGAATTTTGTTTATGAAAGTTAACCTTTCCATACTTATTCAATCATAATTATATTAACTACTTTTTTAAGTTGACCTATGATTAGTATGAAGTAAAAGAAAAATTACATGCATCAAACAAATATCTGTATAAAACATATTTACACATCTAATAAAAGTTGATATGGTTATCTTACTCATTAATAGAATGTGTGACCACAAGATAGATTTTACTATCAAACATTTATCAGATTAATCACCTAAATAAGCTAAATAGAATTTATGAGTATTCTTAACTAACATTTATAACCTTAAAACCTATTAATTAGTAACACTGCATTTATTCATACTTGGAGATGAAGTTGAAGGTGGTTGAAAAGGCACCAAGCTGAGCCTCTCCTTCCTGTGTCTCCCGCTGTGCCTCCTCTTCTTCTGTTTCACAGCCTCCTCCACCGGACCTCCCTCCTTCTCCTCGCGCCTCCACCTCCGCGAGCTCCTCGGCGACGCCGCATGGTTCTTGTACCTGCGCCGCACTCCTGCAGCCTCCGGTGCCTCATCATCGAGGCGCGCCTTGGATCTCCGCGCAGAAGAAGGGGAAAGAAGAAGAAGGTCCCTGAGTGGAAGAGAGCTTTTCGGAGATCGGAGGAGAGAGAGCGGAGACCGTGACGAAGAATTGGCAGTGGTGGCCGGCGGTGACTGAACGCAGTCGATGGAAATTCGAAGAGGCTCAACCGGAACCGAGTTCTCGTCTCTGCGAACCGAACGCGACGATGACTTGGTTCGGGACCGGTGGTGGTGATGATGATAAGGGGAAGAAAAACAATCCATGAATATGAATATGAATGTGAATGTGAATTTGAATTTGAGTTTGAGAGAAGTGATTGTTGAATGGTTTAACGAATGAAGTGTAAATGTAGTAGAGTGGTGTGTTAGAGCCGTTGGGAAAAGACGGCGTTTATAGCCGTAAGTTTTTGAAAAGTGGTGGTGGGGTGGTAGTGGGGTGAGACCGTTAGGACCAACGGTTAATGTTAGAAAAAAAGAAGAAGCTAAAAGTCAAAAACGTGAGTGTGTTGGTAATGGTAACGTTGGAACTTGATTCTTAGTGGAATGTGACGTGAAAAAGTGATGATGAGATCCTCTTGAGAGTGAGTGAGTTTCCTTTATTAAACTACAAAAATTGAATGATGCAAATGTTTCAGAGTACTTCTTCTAAGTTCTTACCAATAGTTGTTTTAATGCAGCCTTTAAATTCTTACCAATAGGTTTGGTCAATCAATCAGGTGTGAGAAAACAAAAATCCTCCTAAAATTTGTAATAGATTTTTTTGAAATGGATACAAGTAAGACAAGAGAGTTTTAATAGAGACATATGTGAGTATTATTATTAGGGATGGCAACGGGTCGGCTCGGGTCGGGTCGGGCACGTGTATATCCGTAACCCGACCCGTCAAAAAAAAAATTCGCATGTTACCCGTCTGTTTACTTGTTGGATATTCGTTTAATAAATATTTGCGGATATTTTTAAAATCCGCAGGTACTCGTGGATACCCGATACCCGCAAATATTTAAAAATTTTATATTTTATAAATTGTTTAATATAAAATTATAAAAATAAAATATAAAATTAAATTAAATTACATTAAATTTTAATTATAATTAAATTTGACATAATAAAATATACTGATAATTTTAATTTTAATTAAATTAAATTTAATAAAATATACATTAAATTTTAATTTTAATTTTTTTGCGGGTAACGGGTACCCGCGGGTACGGATAATATGATACCCGTACCCAACCCGTTTATAAGCGGGTATTAAAATACCCGCTACCCGCGGATAATAAATACCCACGGGTATTAACTATTAGTTGCGGATCTATATTCGCGGGCACAGATATTTTTGTCATCCCTAACTATTATGTATTAAAGTAATATTAGTTATTTCAAATTTAATTATATATAATTTTATTTGGATTTAAAATTATTTTTAAAAAGATTAATTTTTAAAATTTATAATTAATATTCTAATTATTTAATTTTTTTAATTAAATTTATTTACATTAATATTTTATAACGTAATTTTATTTGAGTTACGTTTTAAAATTATTTTTAATTGGGTTTATATTTTAAAGAATTCTTTTTATAAATAGTTTTGTTGAAAATAAAAAAGTAAAACTAGAAAAACATACGTGAATGAAAAAAATATGTACATTTTTTTATAGATATCCGATAAATAAGGAAAAAGGATAATTAAATGGAACACTTTTAGATAAAACTAAGTAGTAACCGTGTTAAATTGTAATCCCAATAAACTAATTTTAATTTTTAAAAAAAGTTAAATTCACCATCTTCTTATTTTCTCTAAAAAAGATTTTGTATCAAAATTATTCCCTTAATAAAGGTTGAGTTGAAGTTTTTTTTTTTTTTTTCATCAAAAGTTCGTAACATTTATCTCAACATTGAACAAGATTCTAAAAGTATTTGTATAAATATTTATACTTTTTTATAGTTTAAATTATTATTATTATTATTATTATTATTGAAAACTCTTGCTTTTCATGTATTCGTGATAATAAAAAATTATAAATTATTGTTATTTTAAATAGTTTTTATTTATTATATATAGAAAAGTAAAATTAAAAAATAAATGTGAGTACCAGTAAAAAACAATCATCCCAATATATCAGTATAGATAAAAAATAATAAAATGAATATTATTTATATATATTATCCTATTTTAGTATCACATTTTTATTTTTAATTTTATTTTTTAATAAATAACTGTTTATTTAAATTAAAACAATTATTTGACCATGTTTAACTTTAAGTAATCGTTTTATTATATTTAACTGTTTTATATTCATTTAATATTTTTTAAATTAAAGTAAGAATTTTTAATAAAACACATTATCTACAAAATAAATAAAAAATATTTATAATAAAATTTAAAATTTTATTTATTTTTATTTTTAACATTAAAAAAATAACACACATGCCTGAATACATACATACATATATATATATATATATATATATATATATATATATATAGAAAGGGATATTTTATTTTTATTTTTATATTTTTATTTTTTTTTTTTTTTTTTTATATATATATATATATATATATATATATATATATATATATATGTATGTATTCAGGCATGTGTGTTATTTTTTTAATGTTAAAAATAAAAATAAATAAAATTTTAAATTTTATTATAAATAT
>Ga0099822_1007725_pt1 | contig 13848 bp, 8 predicted proteins | sample CowpeawhiteBW_FD_76839 | JGI IMG/M metagenome (GOLD analysis project Ga0099822, IMG submission 76839) | Root nodule microbial communities of legume samples collected from California USA - Cow pea white BW | ecosystem: Host-associated > Plants > Roots > Nodule | place: USA: California | collected... | reverse complement strand
TTATATATATAATTATATATATATATATATATATATATATATATATATATATATATATATATATATATATATATATATATATATATATATTCATAATTTATGATTTTAATGTATAAAATTTTACTAAACAAGAAAAAATATAATTATAATGAAAAATTGCAAAAATAAATTATAGTAGTATTTTGGATAAATAGTTTATTTCTTCTATTTCTCTTTACTTTGTTTGTATCAGAATAGTTACAGAGATACAAAATGTAATCATTTTAAAATACAATTAAAAGTGATACAAGGATGTGAAATTTGTATATTGGTCATAGATTTATACATTTAAAGAACATAAAATGAGGATTAGGTATATATGTGTTTTGTTACTTTTGTTGACCCGAAACTGTAATTTTATCATAAAGAGACATCCTTCATGGTAAAAGTGTTATTAGGAGTGCTGCTGATATAAAATTTATAATTTTATTGCAGTTTTTTTTTTATTGTTTTTGAAAGAGGATTGCAGTGCAAAAGATAAAGTTTTAGTTTATAATTACTCATAAGATCAAGGATATGAAAGTAAATAGGAGAAGATGGAGGAGAATGTGAAATCGCAGTTGCCACGTTGCCACTTGAGGAACACAGTTCGTTGCCAATGATTGTGATAGTTCACGATTGATTCACCTGGGGAAATTCGTTGAACGATAAAGTCGCTACTATTGCACTTTCAATCCTTAAAAGATCAATCAACACTGCTACTTCTGTGTGAGCTACGTAATTTGCATTACCTTATGTACATTTCTTGACTGCTAAGCATTATTTATGAGTAGCGTGATTTAAATTTTACAAGCTTCATGTTTATACGGTATTTGATTTCTTTTCCTTTTTGTTTGTTATTGAGATTGAATCTTAATTATCTGTTTTACCAATATCAGTGTGTGGAATGGTATTTTTTTGTTTTGGTTTGGGAAATTACCCACTCGACCAGATACTGCTCGCGGTACAGTGTTTTGAATTGTTTGATCGTGAGAATGAATTTCGATTCTAAAAGGATAAAGTTAGCAATATTTGACATCGGATGAAAAAATTAACTATGATATTCCATCATGTTCATGATTTGTTGTTACACATATCACGTTTTATGAATGGGTGATCGTTTTCATGAGTGACTAGTATGTGTTTGGTTTGGTATTTGGAATTTTGGATCCACTTTTTATTTTATCAGACACTAAACTAAACTTAGTTTACCTTTGAAAGTTAGGTGTTTAAGTTAAAGGAGCTGGTCTTGTAGGAATTGAAGCTTTAAATTTATGAACTGTTTTCCAATACGGTTTCTGTGATTAACATCATTGAAGGATATTGGTTAATTTCAACTTGTTTGTTTGATGCCAGACAGAAGGTTATATTTGTTTGGTGCTGCTGATAGAGGATGAAGTCAAGTGAATGGCATGTTGAAACAAGGCAAAGTTCAAAAACTGAATCCCCTTCATCAAGGGATTCAGAAAATGCGCATGAGACAGGGTCACTCTCCATTGTTATACTTGGTGCTTCTGGTGATCTTGCAAAGAAAAAGACGTTTCCAGCACTTTTCCACCTATATGAGCAGGTTTGATAACCTAAGATTTGTGTGTTAAAAAAAGGAATAAAGAATAACCTTTCTGGACCAGTTATTTAATGCCTACTTTTTTGAAAGACTAAAATAATTGTATTAGAGAGGTTGAGTACATGACAATGACATACTAAACAAATAGAAAATTTGATGGATTCTCATTAAACCTAAGCTTCTCCTAAAGCTGCCATGTACAAGACCTGATCCAACACTAAACCATCCAATCCCCTGCACCTATTAAATACAACCAGTAGCTATAAAATCAGCACCTACACTGATAAACACTACACAACACATTATCCCACCTTTACCAATGAACTTGCATGACCACTCATGCTGCAGGGCTTGTTATTAAAACAAAAGGATTTGATATAGATCATCATTAAAGTATTAGTGAACCACTGAAACACCCTTAATGGAATGTGTATCAGAATGTTATAATTCTAATCTAGCATTTGTTCAAAAATTTTCTTCATATTCATATATTCTAACTGAAATTAAGATTTGATAAAATTTTAATTGGATGTGAACGGCCTAACACCTCTTTTGTATTGACTTGGAAGTTGAGACTGGGTATGTAAACTCTATTTAAAACCATTTAATAGGATTTTGATATAAAATCTAAATAGCCTGTACAGAAAATTGGTTTATTACAAAACACACTGGCATTGTTTGATCTGTGTAGCAATCCCTCTATGATCAACGGTGTTGGATCTACTAGAAGGGACTAGTTCTCACAAGATGGGGAACCAAGGTTTGAATCTCTGCTGGGAGAGGTGTCGAAGATTTAATACCCGATTGTGGGAAACAGATTACGTCTAAAGGAAAATACTTGTTGGATACCGAAAAAACTATATTCTATTCTACATGATAACCTAAGCAGATATCTATTACTAATTCATCTTGTACAAGGAGAATTTTCTAACTGATGTATGCTTCTCTAAAAGTAACCAACAATTTTTCTAAATTTTGGTGGCATTTTGCAGGGATTCCTACCACGAAATGAGGTTTGTATTTTTGGCTATGCAAGGACAAAAATCACTGATGACGAATTGAAAAACCGCTTACATGGGTGAGTTTTTTTTTATTTTTTAAGTTGCACAATGTATATCTTTCCTAATATATATAGACATAAATTAAACAAATTGTGGAAACCAATTTCTTTCTACTATTTCACAACCATGATTTCTTTTATGTAAGTATAACACTATTTCAAATGCATCAGTATCCTGTGAAATAACAGAGCATGGATCCGTCTTTATATAACATTAAAATTTTATAGCATGTTTAGTAAAACTTAATTTTGGTAAAAAAAATCACTTATTTCTCAAAAGATCTCTAATATAGCAAAATTAAGTGGCTATTTTACAAAAATAAACCGAACTAAATATGAATTTGAAGTTTGTTCCATGATTGTTGTCTTACATGTTTGCTTACTGCTTCTTTTATTCTTGTTCTATACTTATGATATTTGTCATTTTCATCCCTTATTTAAGCAGATTCTAGGTACAATAAATGATAGGAAATTGGTTGTTGTTTGATGTGCAGCTATCTTGTTCCTGGCAAAGATTCTTCCTCTGAGAAGTTGGAGGAAGTATCTAAGTTCTTGCATCTGGTTAGTGTTGGCTGCCTTGAATCATTTTATAATTTTCTGCTATTCACTCACTGAAATTACTATCTGATTGATCAAACGTTCATTCTTTTTCCCCTTTCTCTTCCCATTAGATCAAATATGTAAGCGGCTCTTATGATTCAAAGGATGGCTTCTGTAATTTGGATAAAGAGATTTCAGAGCATGAATCTTTGAAAAGTAGCGCTCAGGGTTCTTCCCGAAGGCTTTTCTATCTTGCCCTTCCTCCTACAGTATACCCATCAGTTTGCAAGATGATAAAGACTTATTGCATGAACAAATGTAAGATTTAGCATCCATTGTTTTGATATGAATCTAGTAACATTTGGTTGCAAACTTTAATAAGAACTCTTAACTGGGGAAGAGTAACAAACCTTGTATGCCATAGCTCAAGACCAGCTAGAAGTAATTCTCAGTCGGATAACTACTCCAGTCTGTACTTCAGAGGTCACTTTCAGCTCTTCAATTTTTTTAAAAATAAAATCTAAAATGCAGATTTCTTGTGTTCTTTCTTTGTGATTTTTTATCTTGTTGACACTGGTTCTGTATTGAAGTCACTGCTGTTGGTCTATACTGTAAAATATAACTGCTTCCAGAGGATGAAACGTTGCTTTGATTTCGGATTTACTGCATAACTACTGGTGGCTTTGTCATATTTTTTGTGTTTATGCTAGGAAATAATTCTGAAATAAACTTGGAAGTCTGTTTGATAGATAGAATCAACTAAACAGATCTCAGGGCTTTAAGTGTCTAGTCAGTTGCAACTGAGTGTTCTGTTTTTAGTTGTAACCTACATGATTGGTCAGTTACAATTACTTGTCTACCTAATAATAATTCTCTTATCTGTATGTAGGATTTTGTAGCGCAGAATTTACTAACTCATCATATTATACATATTAGATTCACTATGAATATAACATTCTTTCAATATGGTATCAAGAGCATAGTGATCTGTGCCTTCAAAAAATATTCCACCACCTTCCCCTCCAACACATGCAGAACTCAGTCATTGCCTTTGCAAAGAAGGTCTCAGCTGCATAATATCAGTTGCTGATTATCTTCGATTAAATAGGAGTATAATGCTTTAACTCATAATGACAGTGGGGATCTGCTTTCTTTACCCTCTGACAGGAAAGCAGTTAGTCATAAATGGGTTTTTAGGTAAAAGAAAATGTTGATGGAACTGTTAACAAATATAAAGCCAGATTAGTTGCCAAGTGATTCGACCAAGTTCATGAGTTTGATTTTCATGAAACTTTGTCTCCTGTTAACAAACCTATTACCGTCTTAACTATTCTTACTATTGCTTTAACTAAATGGATAGGATTTGTTTTATTTGGATCTTAATGATGCCTTTCTCAATGGCACTCCTGAAGAAATAGTATATATGGTCCAACCTCCCGGATTTGATGCCTCAGATAAATCTTTGGTCTGCAAGCATAATAAAGCCATTTATGGCTTAAAACAAGCACCTTGACAATGGTTTAAGAAACTCATCACAACTCTTTTTCAGCTTGGTTTCCGTTCTAGTAAATGTGATCCTTCAGTATTTACCTATCAATATGACTCTCATATTGTTCACCTATTGGTATATGTTCATGATATCATTTTCACTGGCACGTCTGTATCTCTTATTCAGCCACTCACTCAGAAGTTGCGCTCTAATTTTTCTCAGGCAGCTGGGTAAACTTTCCTACTTTCTAGGTATTGAAATCAACTATCTTTTTGACAAGAATGTTGTGGTGACTCAAAGTAAATATATTAAAGACCTTTTGCATAAAACAAAGATGACTGAATCTCAACCTATATGATGTATGGCCTCATCTTGCAAACTATTTATTTTTTGATCCTACTCTTTACAGATCAGTCGTTGGAGCTTAGCAACATGCTACTCTTGCAAGACCTGGAAATAGTTCTGATGTCAACAAAGTCTGTCAATTCATGTCAAGTCCTTTGGGTACTCATTGGACAACTGTTAAAGGAATCCTTAGATACCTTAAGGGCACTCTTTCTTATGGTCTTCGCATGCAACCAGCCTTTGTAACTCATCCTATATATGTTCAACTTGTGTCTTCTTTCTCATTCGGTGTAATAATAATTCCATTCATTTTCTGTTAATCTTTTCTCTGTTTTCTCTCATACCTAGAATTCTAATAAGATATTTAGAATATTAATGAGTTAGTTACTTGAAGTGTTAGTTAGATATAAATAGAGGAAGGAGAGAAAAGAAAAGGATGTTAATTTTGTAGATTGGGTATTAGCTCTTTGTGAAGTGAAAACCCTTGGAGGAGAGAGAGTGCTCTTCTATTTCGTGTTCCTTTTATTCTATTAAAAAAATATTTCTTTCCTTTCTCTTTTCAATTCTTGGATCCTGACACCTTTCCACTGGATTATTGTAGTTACAGGTCTCTCGATTCTCAAAACTGTCCCCCTTTTCCTTCTAAGCTTCCTCCTATTAAAGGACTTCTTTCTGCTAACTAACTCTTAACTGTAAAAGTTGCCTTACAATTGTATTCTGAGTTTTTCTTCTTAAGCCTCCTCTGTAATAAACCTGCAATCCTGTCTTTTGTTATCAACTTGTGCTAGCTCCTGCCTAACACCATCATCCCAAGTAAATGCGTCTAATTTCTCTACCTGGCCTAAGTTGCATCTTCATTTCCATCATTGTTTTTATTGATGATTTCATCTATTTTCATTTTGTAGCTGATCTTGGTGGGTGGACTCGTATTATTGTTGAGAAGCCTTTTGGTAAGGATCTAGAATCTGCAGAGCAACTCAGTACCCAGATTGGAGAGTTGTTTGAAGAACCCCAGATTTATCGTATTGATCACTACTTAGGGAAGGAACTAGTGCAGAATATGGTAGTAAATGACTACTTAATGACTCTCTTTTTGTTTGCTTCATCGGCCTAAACCCTCTTCATTTGACTTCTATTTAGTTAGTACTTCGTTTTGCAAACCGGTTATTCGTGCCACAATGGAACCGTGACAACATTGCTAATGTGCAGGTGAGGGAGTTACCATTGAAATCAAACAAGGCCTTATTAGTTTCCTTGACAATTCGTATTTCTTAATTTGCTTCATCGTAACTGTCAAATCTTTTTCTGTGGCCCTTTTAAATTCTGTCTGTTATTACCTAGTTCATCTACTTCATGACCAAACATTTGCATGCCACATTCAAATTGAGTTTTAGGCTGTTTTTCTGTGGCAGATCGTTTTCAGAGAAGATTTTGGAACTGAAGGCCGAGGTGGATATTTTGACCAATATGGGTATGTGTAGTAAGTCATTTATTTTTTAAACTAAGCTGCCTAGTGACAAGTTAAAGCCATAATAGGTTGTCAAATGAAGTAATATCTTTTTTTTTTCTTATCAGCAATTGTTAATTGTTAGTTTTTGTTACTAGGAGAGTTGAACCTACAACATCTCTCACCCTCCCTTCTAAATCCTACCAAATCAATCTTATTTCTCCACATTGTTAGTTGGAAAAAGCAAGTGTGTATACCGATTTTACTTTTGTTAACTATGTTGACAGTGAAACTTTTCTAGCTTTTTAAGTACCATCCGTCCATGATTAAGCTTTATTTTATATTGTTTTATATTATTGAGATTAGGAAAAAAAAAATCACTAACGTAATTTTTATTCGGCAGAATTATTCGAGATATAATTCAAAATCATCTGCTGCAGGTACGGCCTTTATTTTAGGCTGAAAAAGATCTTATATATATTTTTACATTACTATCTTGGCGGATTAAACAAAATTATCAAATGCACCAATATTGTTTAAATTCACTTCCCCCTAAACTTCTAATCTTACTAGAGTTATGTTTTATAAAACAAAATAACGTTGTTGTGGAATGTACTGATATTTTGTGCTGAATATTTATGCATTGCATTTTATAATAGTTAGGTGAAAAATCACTGAGAGAGAGATGAAGGTGTATAAGGGATAATATTTATCACTGATTTGTTTTTAGTAAGCTTTAAACAAACAACATTAAATCATTTAAGCTCTGATTTTTTTTCTTTTCATTAATCATTAAATTGAATTTCAAACAGACCTTAGCAATTCTTATGAAAGTGCCTGAATCTTCCTGTAATCAGTGATTGCAAGACCAATCTTAATAGGCTTTAACAAACTTCACGATTTTTTCAGTGTCTACATTTTTTTTCAACATTTATTATTTTTCTATAAACTCAGGTTTTTTGCTTGGTTGCTATGGAAAAACCAGTTTCTCTCAAGGCCGAACACATTCGAGATGAGAAAGTGAAGGTTTGTCTCTTTGCATTTAATTTTTTGTGGAAAGACAAGGGAAATTGTATCAATATTATTAATCAAAAAATGGAAAAACAAATACAGTAGGCTAAAGATCCTACTACCACAGAGCAAGCTCCTTCAAGGAGAAGAACATTCCCTGCCTATAACAGAATTCCCAAAATCCCGACTTCCCCTTTCTCCTCCTTTTTTCTCCCCTATATTCTCCCTAACCCCTCTAATATGATCTAGATGAATCAATAATGACCCCTCTAATATCATCTACCACCAAATTGGGTATATACCGTTGGGCCATGTTAAACATTTTATGAAATCTACAAAGATTTCTTTCCACACCTTCTCGGGAATATTCAATGGTTGAAGCAATCCCCTTGAAGTATTTGCTAGATATTTCTGTCTTTGGCATTGTCATACTTCAACACACATTGTTGGACTATCTTCTTCGCACCAAATCAAAGCATATTAGTAGTTATCCTATTATAAGTTTGGTAATACTTGGTGGCCTCCTTAAGGAGTCTCATGGAATCTGTGCAACATCTTGAGAATCCATGAGGAGTTAGAGGATAAGACTAATCTTTCCTCATACAGAAACACTCCCCTTTTATATTCAAATCCTGCTTTGGCCTCATTACCCTGCTTTAAAGATGTTATTTTTTACATTAACTTTGCATCTCTATGAATTTTTCTACTATTGTATAAACTACTTCCCTCTTAGGGTTTGAACTATCTGATGCAGGCCACTTTCACCACCTCTACGTGAGAGAGCATTTCTGCCCTTAATTTCCAAACTCGACTTGTAATGAATATCAAATTGTTAACCCAATAGTTAAGCAGTACAATTTTGTTGATGCACAATAGTCAAACTTTCTAAGAGCAATTGGCTCCAAATTTTCTAATTTGTCTTTATTGGGAGCTTCTATCCCAACAAATACAGTTTTCAATTATCAATAGCTAAGGCCACTGCCGTTGACTCTTTCTCATAGGCCAACTTGGACAAATTTCTTGCTCCCAAAGTTTTTCTGAAATACACAATTGGCTTACCTTCTTGAATAATAATGACCCCAATAACTGGCCCTAAAGCCTAACTTTCAATCACAAATTCCTTTTAAAAGTCTGGTAAAGCTTGCAGAAGGGCTATAGTTAGCTTCACCATGAACTACTAGAATGCTTCTTGAGCTGCCTCATTCCATTTAAACTCATCTTTCTTTGTTAAATCAGTGAGGGACCTTGCTTTCTTACTACATTTTGGGCCTCGGTCTCTTCTTCTAACAACATCACCCTTAACTAACGATCAGGACACAGTGGTTTGGGTGAAAAGGACCCCCACATTTGTAACAAGACCGTTTTTTCATTGAATCGGCCACCCCTTGATCTCATGCACCAAAACAACACTGCTCATTGTCAGTTTCCTTTCTGGTTATACTAGCATCCTGTCCTTCATGGATTGACCTTCTTGGCCAAAGGTTAGGTCCCGCGTTCTCTCCAATGAATGTTACTAGACTGGATATGGTTTTGCTAAACATTTGGGCCCAAGCTAGTGTAGCTCAACCCATTTTTTCCTTTGTCGCCATGTGAGCGAAACCCATGCCATGTCACCTTGTTCTCTTCTTCTGTAACTCTAACTCGACTGCCCTGGCCAAGTTAATCAAGCATGAACGTGACAATGGTCTAACACATGCCCTCTTATGCCCTCTGGTAAGCCATAGACAAAAGACCCAGAGTACTGGTCGTCAGGCAAATGCGGAATATACACTGTCAAATGCTCAAACTGGCAGAACGCTCCCCTCCTGTTAAATTGACCTCAAATGCTCTAAAGACATCACCCTCACCACAGCTGCTCCCATGTTAGACTGGTGCGTTCGTCGGTGAGCGATTTGAAAAGATGGATGGTGGAACCCTCCATGCCAGAATCACTTTAATATAAGGGTGAGTCCTCTGAACCTGAAAATAGACCTCTGGGCCCACGATCCACTTTACCAGGTTCTCACCATTAAACATCAGCAACTCCACCTTGACAGATTGCCAGAACTCATCAAATCGGTCGTTGTTTGGATCAAATGTAACCTCTCATGGCCAAGCCATTGGCATTTTTCATTCTACTATTTCTTGACAATAACTCCATGAGTTTCGCATGGTTGGAATCAGCCTTGAGTTTCTATCCTGCAACGTTTTCTCTCATGGCCTAAACCTGCAAAGCGTTTTTGAAGTCAGCAACTTCTGTCTCGAGTGGGATGACCTTTGCAACCATTTTAACAACCTCTTCGACCACTAGGCTATCCGCTCGTATCTAGCAAGTCAGACCAAATGTTAGAGATCAGATACAAGAAATAGGAGAATAACATGACAGGGAGATAATATTAGTATAATTACTCAAAAAGGAATAAGAAATATAGTAGGGTGAACATCTTGCTGCCACAAGCAAGCTCCTTCAAAGAAAACGACATTCCTTATCCATAACAAAATTCTCAAAATTTAGACTTCTTTCTCTCCTATTTTTCTTTCCTTTATTCTAACCAACCACTCTCACTCATTAATCAATTCTGTTACATCTTTTATCACTTCAGCATTTTTCTTCACACCTATTTGTTTCCTCCTTTTTAAGCCTTCAAACCTTGGGCTTACTGCCAACGTCTAAGCCCACATTCCTAGTCCCATCATTATTTTCTTGCTCTCTTGGTTTGTTCTCTTGTTTTGTTCATAATGTTTTCTTCCCGTCATTATATTTGTTAGAATATAATCAACGGTTACAGATTTCTAAGAAATTACCTGTTACATAATCTCGTAAATTAGGATGATTGATTCTTAATTATTATGTGTTTTTATTGTAATTGATTCTATTCAATAGTATAAATACATATTGTGTGGTCTGCATTATACACACAATACATTCAGAACATATACTATAATATTGTTATCACTAATGAATTGAAACTAGATGCAGTCCCTTTTTATGATTACCGAGAATTTTGACTGTGTTCAAACCTGAGTTATACCACTTTCTGATTGATATAAAAAATTGCAGGTTCTTGAATCAGTACTGCCTATTAAAGATGATGAGGTTGTGCTAGGACAATATGAAGGCTATAGAGATGATGCCACCGTACCTGACGATTCGAATACTCCTACTTTTGCAACCATTATTCTGAGAGTAAACAATGAGAGATGGGATGGTATGTGAAAAACCCGTCCATCTTGTTCCTGAAAGACAAATTTGAACTTTAGGTTCAGGGATGCTATAGGGAGATATTTCTGACATTGCTTTATTTACGCTGAACTTTTGGAATATAATTATTCAGTCCATCTTTTTATGCGTATGTTTGAGTGCACTATTTTTGTATTTTTATGCTATATATTTCTGTAAATTTGATCAACTGAACTGCAATTGAGACATTTTCACACCAAACTCCTTTCTGATGTTAGGTGTTCCATTCATACTAAAAGCTGGGAAGGCCCTAAATTCAAGAAAGGCAGATATAAGAGTTCAATTCAAGGATGTTCCTGGTGACATTTTCAAGTGTATGCCAACAAATTTTAAATGCTTGGGTGAACTCTCTTCAAATCATGCATCTTTAAATATATATATATATATATATATATATAGTAAATATATCAATCATGACCATGACATTGAATATATCTATTTATCATCCATCATGTGCAGTCAGATACAGTATACAACCTATTGCTTTAAAAGACAAGGAATTTTTGTGATAGGATTATCTAGTTAGACTTTATTTTGCACTTCGGTTTCAAATAGAAATATTAGTGTATGTGCATAAAACTATCTTATTTCTGCCGAAAGTGATGTTTTTATTAGGGGTTCATCTGTATGATCCATAATTCCAACAAAGGCAACATGCAGGAGGAATTTGTTCTTTATTGGCAAAGTATAAAGGCATTGAAAAATAAAATAAATATTAGCTAGAGTGTATTTTTCCATATCTTGGTGAGTACAGAAGTACCTATTGATCTAAATTTCAACCTATGTTTAGACCTTATTGTAAATTTATTCTTGTTTTAGGTCAGAGGCAGGAGAGAAATGAGTTTGTCATACGCCTGCAACCCTCAGAAGCTATGTACATGAAGCTAATAGTATGTCTATCATGCTGATAACACTTAACGAGAACTGTTCTGCCATTTGTTTGGCTTAATTACCTCTGGAAGTTTCATATGTGTCATTCAGGAAAGTATTTTTTAGTGTTAAAATTTAGATATTTAGTGTTTGTGTATTGAAAAATGTAAAGATATCATGACATAGTTTTGAATCAATTATCCTGAAATGCAAATGACAACTTTTCTAGTTAATTTGTAGTCAGCTTTCGGCCACATCTTATCTCTTTTACTTGTTATCTTGAGTTCATGAAAGAAATCTATATGTTAAGTTCTGTTGGAAATAATGCACTTAGGAAATGGTATGTTCGTATCGCATATCACATAATAAAATGCATTTAGGACTTACGAGTAATAGTTTTTAGGAATTTCTTTTTAATTAGTAGTAGCCTCAGACATAGTCTCAACTAAGTGTATTACGAGTTTACATATATGGATATATGTAGAACATATTTTTCACATTTTCACTGAATAAAAGAATATTTCCAGTTTCTAAACTCTCTCTATACAATATTCTGCTATATCTTCCTCTAAATCTCCGATCATAAATTCAAGTGTTATCTAAGTGTATCCAGTCCTACAAGCAGCATATGCTACATGTCTAGTCCTAGACATGAAGAATGTGTGCTAAGTTATCTCCAAAGTCCTAGACATGAAGAATGTGTGCTAAGTTATCTCCAATTCATTTCTGATATGCTATCAGAATATACCATCCATTTTGATCTGTGTTGTCACAGTTTAGCTGTCTTGCTTTTTGTGATTACTGCTGCTGCTCAACCAGTTCAAATGCACCTACACTGCTAAAATAATTCGATGATATGTCTAAGAATGGACTATTCTCTGATTTTGTGCAGGTCAAGAAACCTGGACTGGATATGGAAATAGTTGAAAGTGAACTAGATTTGTCATATAGGCAACGTTATCAAGGAGTAACCATTCCAGAGGCTTATGAACGTCTAATTCTTGACACGTATGTTGCTCTTACAACTTCATGTTTAATTGTTTAATGGCTTGTCTCTTGAGAACAGACATCTCAAGGTGTTACAAGTATACATGATTTTGGATTACATTTTTGTTTTATCAAATGTTAGTTGTTAGTTTTTATTAGTGGGAGAGTTAAACTCACAACCTCTCCCACCCTCCTTTCCAACTTTTACCACTAGGTTTATTTGAAGGAAATAGTTTTTGTGAATATCAATGAAAAACGGTATTTTCTTTTTTACAGAATTAGAGGTGATCAGCAACATTTTGTTCGCAGAGATGAGTTGAAGGTAATACAGTACATGCTTCATAGACCCACCCATTTCAACATTAATTTTATTCACGAATTCAGTGACTGTATTTTGTTTCATATCAGGCATCATGGGAGATCTTCACTCCTCTTTTGCACCAAATAGATGAAGGGGAGTTCAAGCCAATCCCTTACAAACCTGGAACAAGAGGTCCTGCAGAAGCAGATAAACTATTGCTGGAAAAAGCTGGTTATGTTCAAACACCCAGTTATAAATGGATCCCTCCTACGTTGTAGAAAGTACAGTCATTGCCTTAAATATTTTATGCTTACACTTGATAAGCATGAGAAGATCTCCTTGGAACAAGATTCTTCCTTAATGGGTGATTTTATCAAGCATTTGAATAAATATGTGGTTGACATGCTTTATATAACCTTCTCTGTGAATGCAGAACAATGAGTGGTTGACACGGTGTATGTCTTGTGAAAGCAAAACAATGAATGGTTGACATGGTATATGTATTGTGCATACAAAATAAATGGAAAACGAAGCTCATTTAGTAGTATTTCTGTTTCATATGCAGTAGTATACATTCATTGAAGCACAAGGAAGGACAAATACACCCGTCTCCCGGGTATTTTTCAAACTTGTCGTAGACAAAATATCTCATACTGATTGGATATGGATATAGGGATGGATAATACTTCTTTAAATTAGGTATGAGGGCTGGAATTGTTACGTAGATATCCGTCCCGTTCACGTTCCCATCCCCATACCTGTCTCAATATCCATCTCTATCTTCACCTGTACCAGTCCCTGTTTAAATTACAAAAATACCTATAGTTTACTAGTAGTTTACTAGGTAACCTAAAATATTTTTATTTATTTATATATATATATATATATATATATATATATATATATATATATATATATATATTTTTTTTTTTTTATTTTTTTTTTTTTTTTTTTTTTTTTTTTTTTTTTTTTTTTTTTTTTTTTTATATATAT
>Ga0099822_1007721_pt1 | contig 13850 bp, 7 predicted proteins | sample CowpeawhiteBW_FD_76839 | JGI IMG/M metagenome (GOLD analysis project Ga0099822, IMG submission 76839) | Root nodule microbial communities of legume samples collected from California USA - Cow pea white BW | ecosystem: Host-associated > Plants > Roots > Nodule | place: USA: California | collected... | reverse complement strand
TTTAATATTTTTAACTGATTTATTAATTATTTTATTTTATTTTTATCATTAAGGGTATTTTGGTAACTTTCTAATTCTATCTATTTTTACAATTTATTTTATCTATCACATCAATCAAAATTTTCACTAACTTTCATAAAACTTATCTTCAAATCTACTCACTTTATCCTCTAAATCTACTCAAAAAAACACAAAAATTCATCCACCCAAATCTACACAAATTCATCTTCACACTCTCTCCCAAATCCATCTTTATAAATGAACACAGCCTAAATACCAAGTGCTGTAAATTTAAAAACAAGTTTATTTTTTATCTCTTTCTAAATTGAAATTGATTTATAAACAAAAATAGATTTGGTAATTATATTGAGGTATGATTATTCTGAATTGAATTGTTCATTATGGCTTTATTGGTGTTATCATTTGAGTAAAATATTATTATTAATTTGTTGTCAAAAATATTCTAATAAGTTTTTCAAAAATCTCATTTCAAAGTTAACCTTGGGGTTAACTATTTTTCTTTTCAAAATTGTATGAATTTAAATATGTCACTCTAGTAAAATGTTTTACAAGTGATGTAAATACAAGGGTATTACTGAAAATAAATAAATAAAACTCATTATTTGCATGACTCGCATTGAATTGAATATTCATACTACAAACATGAAAAAATAAATCATAAACCATTCTTCAACCATAATCCTTGATTACAAAAGCATGGTTGTTATCCTGAAACTTGATGACAAGATATTAATTATTGTAGATGAAAATGAATGAAGGGTACAAAAAAAAACCTAATTAACATAATCTGTAAATTTGATATCTGTGATAACTATAAGCTTTATTGTTTAAGATAGCAAATTTAAAGATACTAAGCCACACAGAAAACTATGCCTCTGATAAAGTCTGACTTGTATCCTGCAAACACATTGTAAAACAGAATTAATAAAGGATTAATAACTTAAATGAAGAAAAATAAATGCACACAGAAAACACAGAATATGCAGAATATGCAGCATCATCCAGATAGAAGCAACAATGTTAAAGAACAAACATTCATAAAAAAGATGATTCCACACTCTACAGTAGCTTCTATAACAAAATCTACTGAGTCTAAACAAAAGGAACAAAACTGAGAAAAAAAAATCAAAGTACTCACTGTTTCTTGTTTCTGAGGTTGTACATTCTTGTCGTTTCTCCCTCTTCTATTGTACATTGTGGAACTTTTATCAGCATTTTTGTCTGCAAATATCACGTGAAGCGATGCGTCCAAATCTAACAGAACCTTTCCACATAAAGTGCAGACACTGAAAACAAAATCATTCAAATTTAATTGAATACACATTCCAAGATTTGATTTTACATGAGTCGATCCATTGATAAAATCTCTAGCAGAGATAAATCATGTTATCTTCTTTCTGATGAATCCCCACTCTTCAAGAAACCAATTTCAAATTTTGAATTTTTGTCATAAGATTAGATGAAGAAAAAGAAAGAAGAAAAGAGAGGATTGTGTTAAATTACCTGCAAGAATGGACGGAAATGTCACCATAGATGGGTTCCAATCTAGTGGGGCAAACCCTGCAACAATGACTGCACCAGTACTCCATGCATGCCAACATTTCTGTGTTAAGTTTCAAAGTCGCATAAATAACCTAATTACACCTTTCTAAATACCATTAAATACCTTTGACTAAGCATATACACCATGCATACAATAATATAATGCATATCATGATATAATATATGTTTCCATATATTCAAAGTTGATTATACTTTTAAAAATATTTCATAACAGATTTATTATTTGAGAATATAATCAACTCTTCATATTTTAAAGTTGGATTCGAGTATGTCGATATCTGAACTAAATTATAACTTCGTTATTTTTATTAGTATGGATTGTCTTAAATGTTAATTAAAAAAATGGTATTTTAAAATTTAAATCAATATTTGTAATAAGTCATGAACTGTGTGTATTACATTTTTCTTGATCTCCTTAATTCGGATTGTGCATAATTTTCATCTTCTAGGTTTTACTTTTGTATTAGTTAATCATGTGTATTTTTTTAGATAAACTGAATTTGATTCTCTTTCAGTTTTTTTTTTTTTTTTAATTGTTTAAACCATTTTAGCCTCAAAATTCACTTATCAAACATCTGCCTTTTTTTTGTTAACTTTGTTATGTACAGAAAATAGATATAAAACAAAAGAAAAACATTTTTAGTGTAATTTTGTTTTTGAAACAGAAAGATGTTATAAATAAGATGATGACTTTGTAAACGAATTTAAAATAGAAAACGTTATTTTAAAGCAAATAGGCTCAAAACTATAAATAAGGACATGTTTATTGTAAGTAATTAAAAAAGTTGGTATGCAAAAAAAGTTAACCCATTTGAGACTACAAGTATAAAAAAAATATAATCAATTCTGAGTAGTTTTAGTCCTTATAAAAATTGAAGGACCTAAATAAGTTTTATGATTACAATATATATTTTATGTTTATTTCTCTCTCTCTCTCTCTCTCTCTCTCTATATATATATATATATATATATATATATATATATATATATATATATATATATATATATATATATATATATATAATATTTTTAACACTAAATATTTTTTTTTTATTTTAGTCCTTCCGTTTATTTTTTGTCATAAAAAAGTAACAAAAACAATTTAATAGATATATTTTAAAATATTATAAATTTGAAACACATGTTCATGTGAATAATAGTAAAACTAGGACATGTCAAATAAACAAATAGTTAAACCAAAATATTCAATTTTTTCAAGCCAAAATTAATTTTACATTTGATAATTTTAAATTTGCATTATTTTAGTTCAGTACTATTATATTATCAATTTGTTAATATATTCATTAAAATAACATATGATAAAACTTGTTATTAACCTCTATTGTTAATATTGTTAACACAAAAACGCATCACAACTGTAGTTTTAAAAAAACCACTCTTAAAGAGTTTTCCCTTTTTAAGAGATATTTTAAAACATTTTTTTTTCATTGTGAAGAAAAAGAGGAACATATAGTTCTATACTTCCAAGTTCCAAAGCAATTTGACTACAAATATTTTTTGAAACCATTTTCAGCCAATGATCCAAGTACTCTTTACAATTAACACCTTAACCAATACTTCATCTAAAACTTTAAAACATATTTATTCGCATACTTTTAATTAAAAATTAAATTTTTTGGGCAAAATTTACTCTAAGATATCTTAAATGAAAAGATAATTGTCATTGTTACACAACATTTGATATGAATTGAAAACTAAATTACTTGATTTTAAAATATCAAAAAAACAAAATATATGATTAATTTTTTATAAAGCCAAAATTATATATTTACGAAAGATACAATGAATGATGTAAATTGTCAACCTTTGAAAAGTGCGACACAGCATATGGGGGCTTATTCTATATTCATAGAGCCATTCATAATCAATAAAATAAAAGAAATAATTAATTGCTCACTATGACTCTACCACTACCACACTACTTTTCTCTTCACATGCTTACTTAAATTTTTTTAATTTGCAAATATATATATATATATATATATATATATATATATATATATATATATATATTTTTTTTTTTTTTTCTAATAATTAAATAAAAGGTACATTATATATGAATATTCTGAATTGGTTTTATATCTCAGTATTTCACAGACGTATCGGTGAGGGATTTAAATATAAATATAAGCTAGATATGAAAAAAATTAAGTATTATATATAATCAAGAAGATTTTTATTATTTATTAGATTTTTTATTAAGATTTTAAACTAAACATAGTGTCAATTTTTTTGATAATTTTTTTCTCGAAAAAAACATTAGTAATATTTGTCTTCATAAATTAATTGAGTATATGTAAAGATCAATATTATAATGTTTTATTTTTATTTTACTTCTAGCAATTTTGTTTGCTTAAAGTCTGATATTTTGGCATCAGATGTTATTGTAACAATTGTTTAATCATTTGTTAAGGAGTTAAATTTTATTTTATAAATCAATTTTATTTTTTGAATTAAGGTTTAAGTTAACTTTTTTAAGATTATATTAGAATTATCCAAAATTTACTGTAAATAAAATATTGCATAGAAGATAATAGTAGGCATAACTATCCAAACAAGATATTTGATGTACAGAAGACTGAACAAGATACAACTAAGATTCTTCAACAACAATTGAACTTTGAGTTGTGTCAGAAACAGAACAAAAATATTACAAAAAACACAACAAAAAGAAAAAAGAAATTAACAAATCACAGAATGAAGGATCTTTTGTGATGGAAATGGAAAGAAATTGGGACCATAACAAAGATCAAGACCATGGGTTCTCTTATTTCAGTTTCCATTTATGAACACATGAAATTCGGGGCCGAAAACTACAAAGAAAGTTATTTGTAATACCTTATTTACATGCTTTATTCACAAATTTTACACTCTTCTTCCTCCTTTTCCTTATTCTTCCAGAAGTTTTGTTTATCTCTGTGTTTGGAAATATGATCTGAATTGGGGTAGTGGAGTCTAACAAAATCTTCCCACACATTGTGCAAGACCTGCAAATAGCACATTACAAATTCAGTATGATGGATTAATTGTAAAAAAAAAAGTAATATTTTTTTTTTGCCAAAAGCTTTGAGAAGAAGGAGAATAGAAAAAAAATAGTAAGAGTGGACCTGCAAAATTTGCCAGAAAAGTCATCCATTATGCTTTCTACATTGATTTGGCAAAACCTGCAACAATGATCGCACCACTCCATCACAGTTTTTTCAATCAATTCAGAAAGTCTTATATACGTACTCTTCTTTCTTGGGAACCAAGTATTCAACTTTGACCACGTATCAACACGTTTATACATACATACACACAACACAACATATATCTATGTCTATATCTATATGTCTTTTATATATATATATATATATATATATATATATATATATATATATATATATATATATATATATATATATATATATATTATACAAACAACATTTTGTTATAAAATATTTAAAACTTTTCATAAAAGTAAATTTTCTTTCTGAAATTTTATATTCAAATACCCTATAAAAAGATTTAAAATAAAAAAGACCATGTCAATAAATTACGCGAAACAATATAGAAAAAATAAATTATAAATCGATGAACATAAAATAATCTTCCACTTGTTCGATCACAAACCACTGTGATAAGTTAATAAAACAGATTATAAGATTTAATTACCTGTATTTATAAAGCATTTAGTTGAAGAAACTAAGCAGTAACAACATAAAAGGAAATGGTAGACGATAAGGGTAACTTTGTCTTTTACTCTTCTCATGGAGGTGGAGAAAGAAACCATGGCTTGCAAGAAGAAAAAGCCTACACAGGTCACCCAGTTCTCTCACGCTGCCAAAAAAGTCTATTTGAACACACACTTCATGCTTTTTATTGCAATGAAATTCCGTAAGAACTTTTTGGAGACATTCTTTACTAACATTGCGTAAACATTGAAACCATCTGGCCGTGAAAATCCCTTGTTTCAACAATTTTTGTTTATGAATTAAATATATTTTTTTTCATTCACTTTTTTAGTGAAAATTAAAATTACTCATCGGAAACGTTTTATTAAATTTATCGGTTTATAAGTTTCAAATACATTTTATTATAATATTTAGTTTATTTATATTGTTTGACACGTTCGTTTTAGTGTTAATTAGTATTAATTGAAAAACACATTTAAAATATTAAATAAATTTAACAAAATTAAACTCAATTTAAATATTTTAAATATGAAAGACAAAATATATTCAATTTTTGTTGTTGTTAATTTATGTTATTTCATGTAATTTTTCTATTTCATTGAGTGCAGGAACGATTTGTAAAATGGAGAAAACATCTAAATTCTTCCACCTTAATATGCTATTGTTTAAAATTTGAGTTTTGTAGCATTGGAAATGATCCTTTGTAATTAGGTAATTTTGACTCTTACTTCGTTGTTTAGTAATACTATTGTTGTATGAGGTTTCTATTGTTCTTCCCATTCTGTGATGGAGATGAGTACGTGTCATTTTGTATGGTAGCAGACTGTAACATGTGCGCGTGGTCCTTCTACATCTCTTCAAAATCATTGTCCACCACCACTCACATGATTTGGCTTCATGAGTTGATGCCATCAATCGCATGTTTCAATTGCTAAATTTGGTTTCTCCCAGAAAATAATCGAATTTACTCAAAATTTAAATTGTTTGTTGGATTTTTTTTATTGACTGTCGTGGTTTTAAAATACATTGATATATATTAATTAAAATATTTTAAAATATATTAAAAATTTAATATAATACTTGTTAATGTTTAACAGGACAGTATCAATAAATCCAATAAAAAATTTGGTTATCTATTCGAGTTTTCAAATTAGTTCATTCATCTTACGAAAGTAAAATGATGTGAATATTTATCTTCCGAGAATTGTACATGAATATTCTTCTATTTCTCGATATCAATAAATTGAAAGTTGAAGAAATAATCCAAATTTCTGTTTATTCTTTCTCACTTTTTTAATTGTGTCTTCATCTGTCACTATTTAGAAGTGGACAATTTATCTTTTATAATTTTTTAAAATCTTTAACTACAGAAATTTTGATCGAATCTCAGCGTAATGTAGATTTTTTTTATTTAAATTATCAACTTTCACATCTCAAATTAAGATAATCTGATTATTATTATAAAATTTTTAATTAAAAGATAAGTACTAGAATGCATAGTCCAGTCAGAGAAAGTCGAAAGCTAACATTACAACCTTGCATTTGTATGCAAAAATATAATATGATTAGTCGGCAAAAACACTTACAATTAAAAGAAAGATTAATGAAAAGAGTCATAGATATATGACAAAAGAAAAAGTTCTCACGGACAAAAACATAAGTTACTAAAAGTAAAACAAAGATAAAAGACATTTCAACGTTATTAATAATTTAAATATACTTTTCTTGTTCAACTTTAATCTTTCTTAAATATAAACTAATAAAAAAATTTTAAATTCTAGAACTCAATTTCTCATCATTTCACATCGCCACTATTTAAGAGTTTAGAACAAAATTAATTAATAAAATACTATAGTGTGAGACACGATGGTGTGATTTGACATGCATGAGTGTGGTCGTTGACGAAGATATGACTAGACCCCGATCTACAACATTCTGATGCTAGTGCTCTAATTATAATATTTAATATTTAATGAATTCTAGTATATTATTTTAAATAACAACACGTGGCTTAACTGTGTTGGATAGGATTTATTTTTTTCTTAATTAGTATCGAAAATAAAAAAAAACATCACCGCTTAATTTTGTCTTAATTACTATCGAAAATAAAGGTAGGTACCTCTCTGTATTTGTAGTGTAGTTAGTATATAACTAGGCTACAGAAGCACATGGTGTGATGAGTTGGGTGGTGGTGTGTTCATCCGCGACCCTTTGCGCCGTCAAGGGACACTGCTTAATTGGCTGCTATACCTTCAAATCCAATTGAATAAGTGGATGAATATAAAACTCTATCTGGTCACATACACCAGTGTTCCCTGTTGAACATAAATCTACTATACGAAACAATGATCCCCGTCACTGACGCCATCCAAATAGTCCTTAACGCATCTAAACGTCTTCCTCCACTCACTGTGCCTCTTCACGATGCCCTAGGCAAGGTCCTCGCGCAAGACGTTTGCGCTCCCGATCCTCACCCGCCCTACGCCGCCTCCGTCAAGGACGGTTACGCGGTCATCGCCGCCGATGGCCCCGGCGAGTATCCGGTCGTTGCCGAATCCAGAGCTGGAGACGACGCTCTTGGCGTCACTCTCTCCCCTGGAACTGTCGCTTACGTTACTACCGGAGGTTCGCCTTTTCCTCTTTTCATTACCTCGTTTTCAAGAAAAAAAAATGTAAAATAAGTTGAGCTTCTCTCGCCACTGTAATTTAGTTTCTGAGGAAATTAGATTCTAGAGTTTTAAGTTAATTTAATGGAAGTCAATTGGAGAAATTGATACTAGCTTGCACGACAAGTTCAGTTCAGTTCGTTTTTGTTTTTGTTTTTTCTCTATTGTTAATGCTTCCAGTATAGTTAATTGGAATAGAGCTTTATATATTTATATCGTGGATTAGTGATTTACGGCTAATCTTCTCTGGCACGTTTTTTTTTTCTCTTGATTTAGGACCGATACCTGAAGGTGCTGATGCGGTTGTTCAGGTTGAGAATACGGAACTTGTGAACGATGCCTCAGATGGGACTAAGCGGGTCAGGATATTGGTACAAACCACCAAAGGCAATGATATACGCCCTGTGGTATGCTCTTGTCGCTTCTATGATGTAACTCTCATCATAATGTTGAGTGTGTATGTTTTATATTGGGTGTCATTTTTAGTGTCGCCAAATTTGACAGGATTCGTTGTTTACTAATTTTAAGTTCTGTATAATATCGATGTTTACTAGCTGTTTTGTTCACTGCTTTTTGGTATTCATTGACAGGGAGTTGATATTGAGAAAGATGCAATAGTTTTGACATCTGGAGAAAGGCTTGGTGCTTCGGAAATTGGCTTGCTTGCTACGGTTGGTGTCACAATGGTTAAGGTATTCTTTTAGCGAGTTCCTGGATTCTGTAACCAAGCAAGCTTCTCCCTGTACTGGCTAATACTTTCTGAACTTTGGTATGTTTTGTCTAATATTGAGTATTGATACGTGTAATGATGGGAAATAATGCTTTAGTGCAGGTTTATCCTGCTCCAACAGTTGCTGTTCTTTCTACTGGAGATGAGCTTGTAGAGCCAACTACTGGGCATCTGAGTCGTGGTCAGGTATTGTTATTTTCTGCTGGGATCCTAGAACTAGTGAGACTAGTTTATGAAAAATGATTAGCAGAACATTAATGTTTTCAGTTATTAGAACTATCATATGGATGGAAGCTGGTGGTTGTAACTTATAATAGAAAAAATGCATGTCAGCTTCAGGTGTTTTCTGAAGGGATTATTAATGTGATAATATTTGGAATATATTACTAAGTTCTTATATGAATCAACCTATAGGTAATACCGACATTATATAGGCTGCTTTCTTTGATTTTAGCATTAGTAGTGTCTTGAAGAATGAAGGTTCAGCCAGGCATTATAGTGGACCTATAATGCTCAGTCTGCTCATTTGCAGGGGCTTAAAACATACTACATGAATTCTAGTAAATGTGGTTTTGGATGTAAATTTCTTACTCTGCTGCATAGATGGTGTTTAAGATTTCTTGGGCAATCCAGCACCTTTTTTACCCCATTATTCAATTAATTTGTAGACTATGTATTTGGGTTTGTGCCATAATTCTCAAGAGTTGCTTTTTAAATGTAATTAAAAATTAAAATGGATGTAAGCTAATGTAGTTGCTTTGCAGATTAGGGACTCTAATCGTGCCATGCTCCTGGCAGCTGCAGTACAATTCCAGTGCAAAGTTTTGGACCTTGGAATTGCTAAGGATGACGAAGAATGTCTAGGAAGGATCTTGGATAATGCTTTTACTTCTGGAATTAATATTCTTATAACTTCAGGAGGTGTTTCAATGGGAGACAAAGATTTTATCAAGCCTTTGCTTGAAAAGCGAGGAAAAATACATTTTGACAAGGTTATGGCATTCTTCTATTTGATTATCTATTAATTAAAAATGTTAACGATATCCTGTAATTTGTGCCATGGATGCTATGTGTTTGTTGTAGTTGTGGAAGTAGTACTTATCTAAACAGCCTTTGTGTGAGTATAATTTTGTAAATCATGTTTTCTGAGTTTAGATTTTTTTTTTTATCTTTCAGGTGTTTATTAAACCAGGCAAGCCATTTACATTTGCAGAGATTGACTTTCAATCATCAGAAAGAAAAATTCTAGCTTTTGGGCTACCCGGAAATCCTGCCAGTTCTTTAGTTTGCTTCCATCTCTTCGTGGTCCCTGCAATACGCCTCCTTGCAGGGTGGACAGATCCTCATCATTTGAGGTTACTTAATTTCAAATTAGAATTGTTTTTATGATGTTTTGCTTGCTTTTTGAGTTGATTCATTTAATTATTTCCTGTGCAGGGTACAAGCTCGACTTCATCAGCCCATAAAGACAGATTCATTTAGACCTGAATATCATCGCGCTTCTGTTGTATGGACTGACAATGATGGAACAGGCAATCCAGGGTAAGTCGATGATGAATTGTTTGTTTTGTCTAGGTCTAGCTGAATCTACTGTATATCTGTAATCTACATGCAGATCCGTTCTCTCTATTGTGTGTTTTTATAATTTAATGTGGGGAGGGAGGTTGTTATGATGAGGGTCAGAGGGGTTGTTATCTTTGATCTGTTATCTCTTAATGAATGAAATTTTTATCGTGTCCGTGAATCTCAGTTTTGTTGCTGTGAGCACTGGTCATCAGGTAAGCAGTCGGCTACTAAGTATGAAGTCAGCTAATGCTTTGTTGGAGTTTCCAGCAACAGGAAGAGTAGTTCCTGCAGGGACCGCTGTTTCAGCTATCATAATTTCTGACCTAAGAAACATGGCTTTTGATGAGAATCATATGTCATCAGGTGCAGCATTTGCTTTGCCAGGAATTAAATCACAAAAAGTAACTACTGATTCTTCAGGGGATGCTGATGTCAGAGTGGCTATTCTTACAGTTAGTGATACAGTGGCTATGGGGGGTGGTCCAGATAGAAGGTATTGATATTATATTTTATAGGTTTATACAAACAAAGAGACATACATACATCTGAAGATCAAAATTACAGCTTTTTGTTTTTTGTTCTATCTGGATTTGTTTTTTGAATCAGAAGAGCCCTGTAATTGAGTTCTCTGCATTTGATCAATCTATGAAGAATGCTCTAGACTAAAATAGTTTCTGTACTGTCTGGATAAAGCAGCTTCTGGATGCTTCAAATGAAGTCTTGCAAAAGCAGAAATGTGACACCACACCTTTTTTATTTTTGAAACTGCTACTATACAATACAATACAATATAAAAAAGGTTAATGAAGTTCTGGCCACATTCATCATATCTTTTCTTGATTGCCAATGTCAACTAGTAATTTTTTGTTATCAATTGAGTGCATCTAGTATACTCCTCCTAACCGAAGAATTTTTCTGTAGATATGAAAATAAGGGGCAGTGTGGCATTTTTTATTATTAAAGATAGATTTTAGTATGCTCATGCACAACATTCACAAGCTGTTGAAGGAGTCAAATTAACCAATGTTGTAATACTATCTCTGTCGCCACTTATATACTAATTTTAACCAATGAATGACATTATATTTGTTAACATTTTATATTACTATTCAAAATTACCCCTTAGATTATTGGACCTCATCATCTCATTCTGTTCTCCTAGTTGGTTGATGTGCGCTTGTAATCTTTTCACATCTGCACAAGAGAGAGAATGAATTTATCTTATCAATCTATAACTTTTATTCTTTATTGACTACACAAATTATAAAGTAAATAAGTTAAAAAAATAATTAATGCAGGAGACAATTTGAATGCCTTGTGAAAAGGGAAAAACAATTTTCTTAAAAGGCTCTTATATATGGGCACGAAGGTAATAATTGTTGAATCATATTCCCAGTTGGATAATGCTGAAAGGCATCTAGATACACCTCTTTGAATCATTGTTTGAAAGGGGTCACAAAGTTGATGCAAAACTAAAGAGCGAGCTCGATGTTAGTCAATGCCAAAAGGGGCATTAGTACTACTGAGGGTCTTGCAACAGTCCCAAACTTTTAAGTGTTTAAAGATAACATTTCTGTTTTGGGAACTGATCTGTCATAGTGTGGAAGTGTGTTCAGTTGACTGCATAACCATATCTGCAGTATATCTGGGTGAGGTTCATATTATTGATTTTTCACACATCCTTCGTTGGGGTTTGTAGTATCTTATTCTTGTAAGGCTTGTACATTTTTTGTGTTGTCTTGTTTATTTCTTCATTCTCTTAATTTGTTGTTTGTTCACTGCCTTGTGAATGAGTTGAGGAGTTGTGAAACCTGGAACTAAAATTCACTCAAATCACAATGAAAGAAAATGGCTATGTCCCATTTTTATTTAGTTAGTTCAATAACAATTAGAAGTGAAGGGTTTGACCTACCAAGTTGCTCAAGAAATAATTGGAAAGTGGAAACTTTCTCAGCCATCCTTGGGGTTAGACATTCTTCCTTTTCTGTTCTTCTAGCTGTGCATGTCACTACTTGATTAAAATAGAGTATCCCTCTGTGCTGGGAACACTTAGGTTCAGGTTGAACCCAAAAGAAAAAATGCAGTCAACTTAGAGCTTTGGCCTGTGATTTTATTATCTATGAATTTCTGTACTTAATAAATGAAGTTTTTGTAATAGTTTGTTCCTTCTATGTTATAATAATGTTATTTAAATTTAAGTTACCTGACTTTATGAGGAATGACCAGTTTTTTTAGAGAAGATATTGTTGACATGCATATCTGGTAATGTTTTTAAAACCAAACTGGATGTCAAACTGGCAAGATCTCTAGGTCATGATTTGATGACCTCAATTGGTTAAATTAGTGGTTGAACCATGATTGAACTTGCTAATATAATAAGGATAAATCTTTCCAGAGACGTGTCTGGTTCATGATTCACTTAGTTAAATCATGCAGTTCAGTTGTGTTTTTAAAACATTGGTGTTAGTGTCAAAATGTGCTGACTCCTTTACAAATAAACAGTGGTCCCAGGGCAGTTTCTGTTATTAATTCTTCATCAGAAAAGCTAGGAGGAGCAAGAGTTGTAGCAACTGCTGTCGTTCCAGATAATGTGGCAAAGATTCAGGACATTCTAAGAAGATGGAGTGATATTGAACAGATGGATCTTATAATTACTCTTGGTGCGTTTTTATCTTTCTGTCAGCCTCCCTAAAGTATTTGAAAATTTTTAGTTCTGTTGAGTTGACTTCAGCTTTATTTTTGCTTTTCCAATCCAGGGGGGACTGGCTTTACTCCACGGGATTTAACGCCAGAAGCTACAAAACCATTGATTGAGAAAGAAACACCTGGTCTTCTGTATGTAATGATGCAAGAGAGTTTAAAGGTATTGCAACTATTTTTATACCAGTTAGATGAGTAATTCTTGTGTTGTGTTTTGCATTTTTGTGGTTTCTTGTTTTTTTGCTTGTTTAGTTTTTTTTTTTTTTTAAAACCCGTAATTTTTTTCAAATAAGTGTTAAAAGAGCCTCGACCTAACTGATTTGCCTGGACTGGTCAGTCTGCCGTCAGACTCTGCTATATAGAGGCTATATATGACCTTAACCAGAAGCCAATATATTAGGGTAATGCACTTTTTTCAAACTTTTATACACAAGCTTCTTGCTTTGTTTTTTGGATGAGAATAATAACCAAAAACATTCATTTGATAACAAAGTAAAGAAATGAGTCGGTAATTAAGTAAACAATAAGTTTGTGAAGAGCTTGCGTGTAGAAGTTTGAGAGTAGCATAGCAGTACTCACATTTCTTATATCTATATGTTTAAAGGAAGATCAATTTTTTGAATTTTAATTTTCCCTTTAGACTGTTTGATTAATTCTATTTTCTGCATACATAGCTATGCTGATATCAGCTCTACTTCCTAGAAAAGTCTATAGTTAGTTTTTGTTGATTTCTAAAGGCCATAATTGATTAATGTTTAAATAGGTGACCCCGTTTGCAATGCTTTCTCGCTCCGCAGCTGGAATCAGAGGATCAACCTTGGTAAGGGAAAAATGCCAATCATATTAATATCTACTTTTAAAGACCGTATGAAAGCTGTGTTGTGCTTTGTCTCCTGGAGTTTTTGCTCC
>Ga0099822_1007720_pt1 | contig 13851 bp, 12 predicted proteins | sample CowpeawhiteBW_FD_76839 | JGI IMG/M metagenome (GOLD analysis project Ga0099822, IMG submission 76839) | Root nodule microbial communities of legume samples collected from California USA - Cow pea white BW | ecosystem: Host-associated > Plants > Roots > Nodule | place: USA: California | collected... | reverse complement strand
TGATTTATAAAATGGATATCCAATCCATAAGATATATAAAATGTAAATTAGATTGGAATCCATATCCATTAAATGGATTTTAAATGGATTAGATTTTTAATAAAATGGATTATAAATGGAGTGCATTGGAGCAAAAGTGGATTTGATCAAGAAAATTAAATTTTTTGCCCACTCCTACATTGCATAACTAATAACAATTGAGTAATTTCTAGTCAGATTAACTGTTAAAAAGGCATAACTTCCTTTTTTATTACGTTTGTTCTATAATAAAAAATACCTTTTAGTTATGATTGATAATGTGTTATAATGGACATTTTCTTTTCTAGGTTTGTATTTTTATATGTGCCTTAATCTCTTTTCAATTTTTGGTTGTAGCAGGATTAGTAGCTGATGGGAGGCAAATTGTTGCCCAAGCCAAGTCTGAAGCAACTATGACATGTTTGCTTAATTCTCTTGTAATATAGATGCTTCCTCTCCTCACCCCTTTTATTTATCTAAATGTTTGATGATTACCATATTTTCTTATTACTGTTGTCATGGACTAATTTGACACCTTGTAGCAATCAAAGAAGAATTGTAGTTAAACTAGGAAAAATTGTGAGAATTATTATCTGTAAACATGTGGTTTCTAGGAAGTAGTAGATGAGGACAATGGCATCGGGATTGAGATTTAATAAATCGTCACAACTCCCTATTGAAATCTGCAACCTCTGCATCTGCTTGTTGTGAAATTGGCACCATGCTCTTGGAAGTCTCGTTATTCATTAATCACTTTTCTGTCAATGGTGAATGGTGTTTTGAAAGATTTTATATATTACTGCAGACAAATATATTGGAATGCTATTGTTTCCTTTTGTTAGTTGTTTCTCCTTTTGTTACTATCTTTGCACTGTGGGTGGTAGTATTGAGACACTGAGCAATTTTGGATTTGTGGAGTAGAGTCTGAAATAGTGTGCGGTATTTTAATTTTCAAACTCAGTGCTCTACTATGTAATATTTTACTTTTTGTGTAATATTTTGCAAATACATATATAAGAGATAACTTTGACAATTATCTCATATTTTACCATCATATCCACATATATGATAACTACTATGTACTTTGTCTTTGTTTTCTGTTACTCTAAAATGATAAATCGCCATAGTTTAGATATTTTATACTAGTTTCTTAAATAGTGGTTAACTATCTAATCAAACCTTTTTGTTAGGAATGATAGAAAGTTTGGAAAGATTTTCGGCCAAGAAAACATGTAATCAAATAAATTCCCAAGAAGGTGGGTTCATGTGGTGGTTATTATAAGTTAGCATTGGGTGAAATATGAAATATATTTGAAGATTTTTGTCATAAATTATTTACCTTCATATACTTCTTATAACGAGTTTGCTCAGGATAAAAATGTTATCTTTTTCTTGATATTACTGGTTCAAAATCAAAATTTTCATGTAGGTCCAACATTGCTCATGTCTTAATTATACTTTTTGAAGGCATGTATCTGTGATACATGTTCAGACGTGCTCAGCCACTTTTTAAATACATTGATAAACATATCCTCCAAAAACTGAGAGACTAATAAAGATATTTTGTGTTATTATTATGGGTTTTAATCATACAAAGGGATGAAACAGTCAAACAACCACTAGCGACTTGCACAATAGCTAAGAATTGAGGTTGGTTCATCCATTTTCTCAAGGTTGACTTTGAGTTAAATCTTCAATCATCAGGACACCTCTCCGAGGCAGCTGCAACTCTTATCTTTGCCTCCACCACCGTTGGATCAGCTAGCACCGAGAATAGTTACTCTTATAAGGTATTTGAAATTAGCTAAAATAGTACTTTAAAAACCACAATTATGAAGAGTTTTAATTCATTCTTTTGAACACTTTTTGAAGTGGGTTAATTTAACTTTTAATTACATTTTGTAACTGCCAGACTTTATTTCTTGAAGAAATAACCTTGATGTGTAATTCATATGAAGAAAAAAGTATAATATGATCATAGCATGGTGGATGATAAGGAAATGGGTGTAGAGTCAAGCCATAATATGAATGATGATCTTAAAGACTTTTTTTAGTTGATGCAAGAAAGTCAAGAGAGTTTATATGAAGGGTGTGATAAACATTCTAAACTTTCTTTTATTGTATTGTATTTTCTTTCATTCTAAACTTTCTTTCATTGTATTTTATTGGACTTTATACATGATTATTTTTCTTTCATTGTAGTTGAAGAATCTTATTAGACTTTCATTTTATTTGACTTTATAACAAGTATAAAAAAGATATTGTAATATTTCACTACTTTGAACGTTTAAACTTTATTATTTACTTTGAACTTATAAACTATGTTCCTTGTTTTTATGAATGTTATATCTAGTTATAAACAAATATCTAAATGTTAGAATTTTTTCTTATCATATGTTTTATGAATTTTATGCATTCAAAAAGTATAATAAATAAAATTAAGGAAATTTAAAAAGTAAAAACATCAATAAATGATGAATTGCATTGCATGGGTAAAAATGGACTTTCAATATTACTATATAGTATAAAGGATTTAAAACTACATACAAGGAATAGGTACTACGATTATAAAACTGCAATAAATACCAGGGTTCCAAAACTGTCAGTAATTACCAAGGGTTTTAAAATCTCAGATAAATATCAGGGGTTTAAAATCGTCGGTAATTAACAAGAGTTTTAAAACCGTCGATAATTATCAAGAGTTTGAAAGTTGCCGGTAATTATAGGGGCTTTAAAACCGTCGGTAATTACTAGGAGTTTGAAACCGTCGGTAAATACCAGGAGTTTCAAAACCGCCGGTAAGTGCTGTTTTACCCGGGGAGAAAGGAGTACCCATTTTTTTCCTCCTTCTCCATTATTTTTCCAGCTTGCTTATGCTTGATCACTAATTATTTTTTTCTTTTTCTTCATAAAAAACAGTCTAGCCTAGTCCTTAAGTTTAAAAAAAAAAAAAAAAACAAAACCCGAAAAGCAGAATAAACCAAGAAAATATTGGAAAATATCTCATTTGCCCCTCCATAATTTCTTTTCACAACTTGATACAGTTGAATGATGAAAATAACTTTTTAAATTCTTATTTTTTTCGAAAAATAAAAATTTAGAATATGTAATCTAGAATTTTTTTAAATAATTTTATCATTTTGATACTATTCTATGATAAAATTTAATATAACGAAATAATATTTTAAAAATAATTTTGAATATATTCAAAATATTTATTGAAAAGAAAAAAATATAAAATATCTCTGAATACTTATTAAAAAACCTTATAACAATATTTCTGGATTGAGTTATTGAATTTGTTGGAAAACTTTATCTGAGAAAGCTTTATATTGCAGTGTAGACTTTAATATTTATTTCGATTGACATATGACTTTTTGATTGATTCAAATATTAACGTTCACATTTCAATATAAAGCTTTCGAGTAAATGTTTTTGAAAAATCCAAAAATCCAACGAAATATATTTTTCCAGATAAAGCATTATCAATGAAATGCCTTAAATTTATAATATTTTGAAATATATTTAAATTGCTGTTGAAACATTATTTAGTAATAATATTTTTTCCAAATGAACAATTCTAAATAATTAAAACTTTATTGTGTATTAGGATTATGATTATTTGACTCCCAAATTTTGACTATAAAATGACTTCCTGACGTGGTCAGGTGAGGTGAATTTTATTTTTTAATTTAATATATTTTTTTGAAAAAATACTGAGGTAGGAAGCGATGGGAAGAGAAGTGAACTGCCTTTTCCACTTTTTGACTTACAGATTATGTGGAATCTTTCATGGTTTCCCTCTCGTGCTCTACACTTTTCTCTTCTCACCTCCAACCCAACAAAAGCTTTTCTTCGAAATTTGTTAGGGTTTTTGCAAAGGCAGATAAAAAACGAAGACAAAGAAAGTGTTAAGGAGAAGAGGTGAAGCAGTCGTTTTCATTTTCTCTCACGCAGAGATGGAAAAGGTTAGGGAGAAGATTTTTTGGTTTCATTGACGAAGGTTGTTTGTCTCTCTCGTAGAGCACAAAACGACGTCAAGGAGAAGAGGTGAAGGCATTTTCTGTGTGGCGTAGAGCACAAAAGACATTTTCTTTTATTAAATTGTAGTTTCTTCAATCAGAACGATCAAGCGCGTCCTCCATTGGCTTTGGGCTGTTTGGGCATTGTTTTCAAAGGTTCTAGTTGTAAGAAGGATGATGATTGTATGTCATTGGAGGGCGACATTGAAGGTATGGATTCCTTTTTTTACTGTTTGTTACGTTAGGGTGTATTTTAGTCTTTAAAACACCCAAATTTTTCATTTTTTTCCATTTGAAGAAGATGATTGTTGATTGTAGGGTTTTCGTTTGTTATGTTTCTATGAGTATCTTTCTGTCATGGAGTTGTTTTAGGTTTTTTAGGTGTTTAATTGGTTGAAGTTGATATTGCTTTTTGATGAACCAAATACTTTTGATAGGTGCATGAATTACCACATTGCTGAATAGGTTTGATTACAACTGTCTGCATGTTTTGTTGATGACTTATGTGCAAACAAGTGATGACCTATGATGCATTTTTAGCAAGCATTGGGATCACTCAATCTTTTGAACTTTCATCTTATAGCAGTGACAAGTTATGAATGTGGTGATTAACTTTTGTGCATCTGTTTTTATTTTTATATATGTGTTTCATGTTTTGATTAAAATTGTCTGCATTTTTTTGTTGATGACCTTTGTGAACACAATTGATGACATGTGTTGCATTTTTGTTAAGCATGTGGGATCACTAAATTTTTTTTACTTTCTTGATGTAGCAATGACAAGTTGTGAATGTGGTGATTAACTTTAGTGCATCTTTACAATCTATAGTGATCTTTGTTCCTTTGTACATATGTATTTGATGAATTTCAATACACTTGTTGTCTTATTTATGAATTTTAAGTATATGGACTGGATCATTGGCTGATCGAAGTACTTTGATAGGTGCGTGAATGATTGTAGGTTTTCATTTTTTGGTGTCCTTGTGAGTGTCTTCTTGTGATGGAATTGGTAATTTTTTTATTGGGTGTGAAATTGGTTGCATGTGGAATTATGTTGAGTCAATTTCAATGTGTGGTATGAGTCAATTACAATTTACTGTCTGCATTAGATTTAAGTATGACGAAGATAAAGTTCCTTTTTGATGAACCAAGTAGTTTGATAGGTGAGTCAATATGTGATGATTAGGGTGATTCTAACTGTCTGATTTTATCTGATTACATGTGTGCACAAAAGTGATGACCTGTGGTGCATTTTTTGGTTGCATGAGGGATTACTAAATTTTTGGAATTTTCATGTTATAACAGTAACAAGTTCTGAATGTGGTGATTAACTTTGGTGCATATGTGTAATTTACAATGATATGTGTTTTTTTATAGATATATTTTGGATGATGCATTTCAATGCACTTGGTTCGTTGTGTAGGAATTGCACTTGATGAGATTGCACATGATGACATTACTTGATTTTGTGATACCCATTATTTCAATGAATGAATTATGCTAACTTAAGTGAATACCTCTAGTTTTTATTTTGTACAACCATTTATTGAGTCAATATGTAGTACTTTAAATTAATGTATAATGTGTGTTATTTAGTTACTTTGAAAGTTACTAAATATTCAAATTCATGATGAGTTTTGTTGAATGAAGTGATGAACTTAGGTTTATATTTTGCAAGGATCTTGTAGGAGTAAGTATTTTGCCATTTAAGTGCTGGATTAAGTTGTTTATTATGCACAATTGTGAGTTAATATTATAGTGTAATATTTATCTATGGTGACATTTTTCTTGTGTTGTGAGGTTTGTAGAATTATTGATTTGTTGGAATTGTGAGATGGCTTGTAAACGGTAAGGAAAATCTTCTCCACAAGCATGCAATGAAAGCAAGAAGGCAAAGATGGAAGAGAAGGATCAATAGGTAATTATTTAGACCTTGTGTACTTTTAAGTTGAATTTTGCTTTTGAATTGTTCATCTAAATTGTTTTCTTGTGTAAATATAGGTCAGAATTGTGCATAAGTGTGACACGAAATACTTTGTTCAAGCTAACAATTTACTCAAAGCAAGTCATGGTAAGAGAATCGAACCACAACTATGGAACACAATGTGCAGGCCAATGTGGACCACAATGTGCAACCAACTGTGGCTGTCAATGTAGACGAAATATTGCAGAGGATGGTTCCTCCATCGACCAATAATCCATGTTTTGAGGTTGGGGAGAGCTCAAAGGATGGATCCTTTGCTTTGGATAATATATCCCTTATTTAATGTGGGATAAGTATTTTATGTGGGACAATTATTTAATGTCTTGTATTTTTATGGTATTTAAATTTAAGTTGCCGATTTTATCTTATCATATGTAGTTTGAACTTTATGACTATATGGGTTTGGATCAATGTACTAAATTTATGACATTGAACTTATTTTGTGCACTTTGCTATTAATGTAACCCACTATAATTGAAACAACAGAAGTGGATAAGGTAAGTCCATATGTGAAATAATACAGGTATCAGAACTCTAGAAGTATAAACGGATGACCCTTGACCAATTATATGATGACCTGCAAATAACATTTTGCACAAAATTAGAATATGTGATCCCTAATAAGGGAGTGAAGCTGTAGACCACTTTTAGAAAATTAAACATTGCTAATTTACTATAAGCAAGGTTAATTAAAAATATTGAACTTCCATGTGAGATAACTTGTCCAAAATATCCCACATCAAATGACATTATTCCACTGCATATATTAACTAATGACCACTCAACAATTAAGTGGTGACCTACCAATCACTTTCTGTACAACATTACAATCTCATATCACTAATAAGGGAGAAAATAGGAATTGGAGTTGCTTCATATTCTCTCATTCTCTATCCTCGTTTTTGTCTATTGCATCATCAGAGATGGACACATATGTCATGAAAAATGACTTGATCCCTTTCACTATTCTTGTTCCTAATATAAATAGTGCTAGGAATATTTACAATAATTATTACTCATAATTGCAAAAATATCTTATAATCTTAAATTAGGGAGAACAAACCAATCTATGATTGTCTAGCTTATTCTTAGGAAATCATATCAAAATATACTCATGTGCCGCTAGGCGGTTTCTTGAAAAATCTAGAAACGCGAAAAGAACTCGAACATGGCAAAGATATACACTTCAAGCATTCCATACAATACATGATCATGCGAAAATTATAATTTAACAACAGATGGAACTCCCCTAACCTAGATTTTCCCCGCACTAATGCTCTTCTAAAGTCCCTTTTGATTCCAATTTGGTTCCAAGCCTTGTCTACACCCAAGCATACTCACTCACTCTCTTTAGGTTCAAGTTTGTGCTCAGAAACTGTCCCTTAGGCCGCCCACACGAAAATGCACCATCCAAAACACCGTCTTTCCACTTAATTGGCCAAATAACAAGTCTTAGTGGTGGTTAGTGATTCAGAAACGAAAATTGGCATTCATATAACCTTAATTGCCATTCAAACCTCATTAGTGGTTGTTTCTCCAGCCCCCCTTGGCTGCCCCTTTTTCAGCTAGGGTTTCTGGCCTTTCACATTCATGCCAAAAAATGATTTTAGCAAAATGAAAGTTATTTTGCTTAAGCCAAGGTTCAAAATCACCACCACTCAATTTTCAAGTCAATGCACAACCAATCAACCAATTCACATTTCATGATAATTTCTATAAATCTAGAAATTTATACTCTCTTATCACGCTCAAACATATCATAAAAAAAATACAATTAAATAACACACAATTGGCACACATAGGACTCGAACCTAAGTCCTTTCAACATAACCAAGTACTTCCAATCACTTGAGCTAGTACTTGTTCACATCATGAAAGTTAGCATTTAATGTTATAAAGACTCACACTACCCGCATTTATTAAATAATTATTTATTTAATTATTTAAATTTCTCGGGTCTTACAATTATTAATCTCTGGAAGTCGACTTCTGGTTCAGTGTTTTTCCGAAAGTTGACTTCCAGTTTTGTTACATGATATTTTTTTATTTATAATTTTTTATGTCAAGTTTTTAGTTTTTATGTTAATTTTTTTAGTGTTTTTATGTTGTAATTAAAATATTTATTAATTTTAATTTGTAATTATTTTAATTTGAATATGTTCTTGAATATGTTTTTTATAGACATGGTTAGGACAAGAAGAGCATTGGTACCTCGTGACAGAAGTTCTTCACATGATCAGACTCTTGAGGAGGAGCCTAGACGTAGACCCACAACATGTGCTCGCAGAAGGGGCAAGGGTCGTCATGAAGAATTTGGTCAATCGGTAGCTCATGGAAAAACTAGTTCATCAACAACTCCTGATATTCATGAAGAGCCGGAGAATGTAATCCAACATGAGGACATTGTTGCGGAACACGACCACGATAATTTAGAAGGATTTCTTGGAGGACCCGAGTATATTTCTCTGTTGACTGGATTTGCTGATCATGTTGCATGTGCTATTTGGGATGGCCGGGTTAGTATAGTACTTAATAGTTTTATTATTGAAATTGGTGGATGAATTTTAAATATTTGTATAATGGTTTTTATTAGGATCGAGTGGACATGAAGTTGGTGTCTCATGGCAAGAAATTTAAAAGATTTTGAGTTTGTCATGAAACTGTTCTACCCTATGTTGTAAATTGTAGTTTGATGCCACTATCTAATATATTTTATGAATACCCTGATAAGGGCCTTGTATTGGCTTTTGTTGAGATGTGGCATAGAGAGACTGATGAGTCATTATTTTCTTCCATTCCACTAGCCTTTGTGTACCCATTAGACACTTGATTAGTGCTTAATTATTCATCTTTAGAGTGTTTTTCATCTGTTGGGCTTTATTGGGCCATTGTTCCGAATCTGGACTAATTTCACATTATTTGGCCTAATTTATGTTTTTAATTATTTTTAGGTATTTGGGTGAAGCAATTTTGGAGCTTGGACGTCAATATTCAGTTGAAGAGAGTCGCCACATCATTTCCACGTCAGCAAAGTCAATGGGTCAACATTTGAGGCCTAGGAGTGGCATTTTTGTAATTCTGAGTGGCAGAGTGACAGTTTTGTAAATATGAGTGGCAGGGGTGATATGACCACGAAATTAGGTCTGCATGGGGGAGACCAGCCGCTCCTTCTTCTTCTCCACTTCCCAAACCTCCATTTTTGTTATTTTTAAGCTTTGGAAGGTGACCCATGGTGGCACACACGAATTTTTCACGTTTTATGAGTCTTGGACAACATATTGAAGTTGTATTAACGTTTTCTACCATTTGGGTAACATTTATATTGAAGTATTTTCGTTTTTGGTGGCTATTTTTGTTGTTCTTCTATTATCCCTTGCCCATTTCGTTTGCTGCACCATTTTAAGCTTTCAGTATCAATTTGAAGTCATTTGAACGGTTGAATTGCAATTTCTGTTTCAGATTCGAAGTGCTTGATTGTTCATTTTCCATGTCTAGCTAAGTTTTTCGTATTGGTTCCTTGAAGAAACTTAATTGAAACCATGAGGTTGATGTTTTGCAGTGCACTCCAATTCCTATTTTCTCTTCATTCTATTTAATTTCGTAGCTTTGAATGAAATGAAATTTGTGATGCTTAATCATGGGTTCATGTTTTCCACAATTTCAGAATCCTTGTCATGCTTAGTGAGTTTGGGTTTTGGCCACAGTTGCTTAATCTGTGTGTGTGTGTGAAATTGAAAGAAGGATGTGTGCTATGCTTAATGGCATAATGAAGCTGTGTTAATTTTCGCATAGTTGATTAATTCGGATTTCATGAGAGTAAATTGGATAAGAGAATTTATTTAGTAACCTGTGATTGGTGGATTTTCAGTGGAATCAAGGAATCAATACATTTTGAATTCTGTGTTTAATTCAGTTTCAGTGTTTTTATTAGAATTTAGCAAACTTGTGTGAATCTGCCAACCCCCCTTTGTGTTATTGTTGTGTTCATCTGGAAATTTCGCTTTGAATGAAAATATTGGTCGTTGGGAGACGACTTGGTTCACTTTCATGTACTGCATTTAATATGTTTTAATTTGGTGGGGTACGACCTCTATCAGAGACCAACAACTTTCATCTTCCTTTTGGAGAGATGAGCGTGACACTTAATGATGTCTTTGTCCTCCTCCATTTGCCTATAGTAGAAGAGTTTGTCCAATCGAAGCACTAGACTTCGATGCTGCTTTAGTGTTCATGGATCTGAATGTACAAGGGAGTCATCTGAGCTCAGACAATGTCATGGTCCTCATGTCAAACTGAGTTGGTTGAGAGACCTCTACACTGAGTGTTGTGAAAATAAGCATTGGCAGTTTGCAACATAGACATATCTATTGCACCACTTTTATGGATAAAAGCGCAACATCCATTAGCGTCTCGTACCTGAATATGTTTGCAAATATGCAGTCTTGTGGAAGGTTTACGAGGGGAGCTACTGCACTTGCACATCTTTTTGAGCATTTTGGCGATGCGTGCCTTGGACACACGAGGCAATTAACTGAATATCTTACTCTTTTTCAAATACAATTTTTTTCTTTGTTCATGTTTATTGGTGAGTTATTTAAATACCTTTGCATTTTTTCGGGATTGGGAAGGAATCAATTATTGGATAGTTATGACGATAGAGACCTCAGACAATGCGTTATTTGACACCTAGACTGAATTGTACTCTGCATGAGGTCGGAGCACAGTTGGATTCACTAACATATGATGGGGTCATGTTGAACATGTATGCATCATTACGAGTTACTCATCCCCTTATCATCATTGCTCTATTCTCTGGCTTCATCTAGGTGGGTGAAATTGCTCACTATCATCTGCCAAAACGTGGGTTACGCCAATTTGGGTTTCTGCAACCTATCCCTAGGTCTCCACTTGTTGTTCCTGATGTCGACTTAGCAGACATTGTTCGTCGATGGATACGCTTCGTAAATCATGTTTTGAAATGTGTGCTTTCAACAATTCCTCCTCATGGTACCTGTAGCGGTTTAGACAAGTATCCCATCCATATATGGTTCGAGGTACTCATGACAATCAGACGAGTCTTGTCCCTCGTCTTCTACGACATCTACTAGATGATCTTCCACCGTAGAGGAGATCACTAGATTCATCATTCAATTTATCAGTAAGCATCTCAAAAACTATATTTTAGTACACATAAAATTTTTAATATACTTCATTTGATGTTGTCATTACAGGGCACTATTAGACGCATGATGTTCGTCTCATAAAGGATGCTAGATTGTTGTGATGTTAGGGAGGGGACAATGACATGGGACCGCACCAATGAGGCGTTGCAGATAGGTCGCCGTGCAACCGAAGAATATGCCAACTGTAACACCCCAATTTTTTTGGGATGTCACGGAAAGTTAGAAAATGAACGCGTTTGGCGGAAAAGGATTATCATTGAAAATGTACTAAAACAAACTTTTCATTTGATTTGCGAAGATACATAGTCTTCAGTATCTGATTTAAAACAACTAATAAGTTATAAAAACTCCCAAGTTCATCCCAACCTCTCGTCAATTTAGTCCATGTCAAAATTATCTGCAATATCATTTGCTCCCGTATAACACACACGTTATACGATCATCGCACATACAACAAACACACAAACAAACAAATAAGAGTAAGCTAACCATAAACAACGATATATAAAAGAATTATGTAAATAAAACATGACAAATAATACTCAACATCTCATTCAAGTAACACTTAAGCATTAAGATCACAATCAAACTTTACTTTGAACACACAACCCCCAACATCCAAACAACTATATCAAACCAATAGACTATCACATTCATTTAAATCCTTAAACATAATAATCATAATCAAGCTTTAGTTTTTTGCGACCTTTTACCCCACAACAACATCTAGTTTTCTAGAAATAGATGGTTCGACATGTCCCGCTATCGCAGTCAGACTGTTTCCCTTATTCCTCAAGGAATTATGAGTAAAAACGTTGATGCATCGCAACGAGCCGAAATAAGGCGAAACATTTTTCCCTCCCCACTGCTTCACACAGGCGAGAGAGTACAACACTCAGACCAATCCTTTACCACTACTTCACACAGGCGAAAGAGTCATGATTGGGTCTCTAGGTACGGAAAACCTCACAACATTTAATTTCACCAAAAGTCTTCAAGCAAGGCAAAACACTCTCAACATGCAACACATGAGAATTACAAATTGCCAAATAAATATACTCCATCACATCATGCATTGAAAATAAAGTTCCATAACAAAAACTCATCAACTTACCAGCCAATACCTTCCAACAACGAACTTAACGAGTGGTTTCAGATCCCAATAAAACAACAAGCAGTTAAAGCACGAAGCCACCATTTTACTTGTATAACCATGCAACTAGAATATTACATATAACCAAGCGAAAGACATAGCATTGTCATTGCAACTATGGATATATAACACGTGTTCAACAAAATAACCATCTCATGATATAAGACAAAAAGTAAAGGCAAAGAACATGTCATCCCTTCCAATACCAAAACATATTACAATATAAGATAATTAGTAAAACCAAATAAAAAGCACCACACTAAAAGTATAAAAAGCCAAAATGGAATTACATCCCAAAACTATAAGGAAAGAAAACATGCTTTTAATATGAATCAAGAAAAAAAAAAAACAAAAGCTATATTAAAATATGTATTTACATAATCCACACTCTAAAAGCCTAAAAAGAAAGTTAAATGAACTTTTGGGCCATGCATGATTGTCACATCAAGGAAAAGTTATCTTAAATGGTAATGAAAGAAAGAAAGCAACGTATATATCAATTGCACCCAAAGGCTAAGGAAAGAAAAATTTCTTGTGGAACCATGGCCTTCCACCATTCAAACCAATGGAACATGTAAAATGTAAAATGAAGAGCATATTCAAAGCTACCCATACGTAAAGCATGATGACACAATATATGTGATAAATAAGAAACCAAGTTGCCATAAATAGAAGGTGTCCCATCATGCCTACCAGTGCACCAATCAAACCTGAAGTTTGGCTATAAACCAATAAAACGAATATAGAAAAAGGAAACTTAAACCCTTGGCAGCATCTACACGAATATTGCACGTCCTACGTAATTCATGCCCATGCACTAGTGGAGGAAGGGCTTTTTGCCCCGGTTATTTTTCTCATTTTGCCTCGGGTCTGGAACCGAGGCATATTGGGGTGAGGCCAAAAGGTACTCCTTTTGGCCTCGGTTGTTACCCGAAGCCATAGAGTCTATTTTATGCCTCGGTTCTAAATGAACCGGAGCCATAGGGTAAAAATATTTTTTTTTAATTAAATTTTTTGCAGTTGGAGGGAGTGTGTTCCTTCTTTTTCGTTGCAGTTGGAGATCTTTCTCAACGAAGAATCCCACGGTGATGTAGCATTGTCGGCGCTGTGGAGGTGTGCGAAGTGGAGCTGAATCGGCGGCTAAGTGAGGCGGCAGAGAAGTAGAGGCAGAGAACACAATGTGATGGAGAACGAAGCGTAGCCCTTTGCACGGAGCAAGTGAACGACGCGGTTCCAGTGAACACCGTTCTTGGAGAGGGAGTGGTTGGAAGAACAAGAGGGGGGTCGAATGAAGAAATCCAAACCCCGTTGAAGAAGGTCGTGCGGGTGCAAGGGGGAGAAGGGGGAAAGAACGCCATGCACGGCTAGGTGGTCGGCGAGGAAGATGTTAGGGTTTGATATGAGGACGTTGTTGATCTCGACGGGGTTTGTTGCGGGGTGGACCTTGGTGAGGGAGATGTTTTTGTGGCGGAGGAGGGTGGTGAGGCAGGTT
>Ga0099822_1007716_pt1 | contig 13857 bp, 4 predicted proteins | sample CowpeawhiteBW_FD_76839 | JGI IMG/M metagenome (GOLD analysis project Ga0099822, IMG submission 76839) | Root nodule microbial communities of legume samples collected from California USA - Cow pea white BW | ecosystem: Host-associated > Plants > Roots > Nodule | place: USA: California | collected... | reverse complement strand
TATATATATATATATAACAATGATAAATCTCACATTTTAAAAAAGCATTTTTAGTTTATTTCATTCAATCAAACAATTCTTATTAGAAAAATTATCTTTTGACAATTTTTTTTACAAACTCGTCTTTATGAGTAGAATTATAATAGATTAATTTTTTATTTTTTAATTAAAATAATATAATAAAGTAGTATTTTTTTTACCTAAATAAGTAGTTTATCAAAGTTTGTTAAAAATAACTTTGTTAACGTATCATTTTTCTACTTATTATTTGTGTGCACTTTTCTTTTTAATTTTTTTATCAAATGAGAGGAATAGACTCTTCTTTTAAGTCGCTTTCACTTTGAGCTTTGTTATCTTGCACGGATTTCTTCTTCGGATGGGTTAGAGTTACAATGCATTACATTGTCATCTTTTTACTTTTTTTTTTTCACATCTTGAGAGAATATATATATATATATATATATATATATATATATATATATATATATATATATATATATTTTTTATTGTTTTTTTTTTGATATATATATATATATTTTTTTTTTTTTATATATTTTTTTTTTTTTTTATATATATATATATATATATATATATATATATATATATATATATATATATATATATTTTATAGAAGGTTTAAGGTTTGAAACATATATATGTATTCTTTTTCAGTCAAATATTTTTTTCCTAATTAAAATAATTCTGTCTTCTTTTTGTCATCTGCAGAATTCACTGCATCATCATTTTGAAGTGATTTTTCCATTGACTTAAATTTTTGTTTAAGACATAGCATGATAGCAGTAGCATTATTTGAGTGAGCTTCTTCTGTCCAAGTCTGAGAACCATGATAACGAAATTTTCTGAATGCTGCAGTGACATGGAAGAAAGAAGGGTGAAAATGCAAAGAAAAATCCAAAGAGAAAGTGAGAAGCTCCTAGGGCCAAAACACAATTACAACTTAAAAGTGAAGAGCCCCTGCATCAGAAACAAACCCTATGGTTTTAGATTCTTGGCACTGAAGCACACCCTCACAAAAATGATGAATAAGAAGAAAGAATAAAAGACAGAAGCTAAAAGACAAACACAGAGGTTAAACAATTTTTGCATCGTACCAATCAATTCCTTTGACTTTTCTGTGCATGGTACCCAAACCTATATTAAAAAAAATAATATAATATTGGTTTTAATTAATCACCAACGACAATGTTGGTTTTAATCAGGGTCATAAAAGAAAACCAAGAAACTAAGACTCTACAGTATTAATTTTTCTCTTTCAATTCACCTTACACACAATCATCATGTTTGATTACCTACTAATAAAGTCAATGATATAATAATATAATATAGTATATTGTAGTACTAATGAAGATTGTTGGAACAATAATTGAAAAAGTGGTTGCAAAGAATAATTGTTTAGGTGTGTGAAATCACCAAGGACTATTAGCTTGGCAAATCGATCATAGCAGTCAAAGGCATCAAACCAGTGCGTGCCCTTTGAAATCATGCTTTTCCATTGATGCCAACTTTTTTCAGTAAAAGTACGAGGCTAATTCCATGTAAGTTTCATAGTTAACTGATAAAAAAAGTATTGTTAATGTCATTTTTAATGTTGTTTTAACATATATCTCTTTTTGTCCCCCTTGAAAATATCAGAAAATATTCCCATACTACATATGAAGCAACCATCAACTTATCAAGTAATAAATACGAAAGAGTAATCAGGTTTTATTTATCTACCATTTATCTTTTTTGCCCACACGTAATTTATCCGTAGAAAAAATATAATATAATGGATGAGATGTTAATATACACTACTAGAAATTTTTATATTGAGATTTTTCTTACAAATTTGTTAAAAAAATTTACAAGAAAATACTTTTTTCTGTCATTTTTTCTAACAATTTTAATTGGCAGGTAATTCGTTCGTGGGTAATTATTTTCTACAAAATTATAAAATTTGCAAGTATTATCTACAAAATTTGTTGTGAAAAGTGTTTTATACAAAATATTTTGCAAAAAAATTGGTAGCAACTTCTTGCAAAAAAAATTTTACAACAAAATTTGTAAGTATTTCCTACGAAAAGTTTCAAAACAAAATTGGCAGGAAATATGAGTTTTTTTAGTAGTGATAGTTATATTTCAAAAATGTAATATTTTTTCTTTAATTTCTAGTACATCAAACTTAATCTACCTAGTTTTTTCATTATTAGGTCTTTCGATATAGTTTTAAATTTGTTCTACAAGAGGGAAAGGAAATTCGAAATATAATTTCAAAAAAGTATCCTTTTAGAAAAAAATATTATTTTTATACATGAATGGGATATTCATACACAAAAAAAAAATGTTAATGAATAAATTATATTGAATTTTAGTAATTGGGTCAAATTTTTAATTAAATATCTATTAAACCAAAGTAAATTAATTGATTTTTTTTTCAATAGTACCACCCTATAGCTGTATGAAGTTGAGATTTGATAGATGTTGATATTTTAGAAGAAAGATGAGCATGAGTTTTTGTGTGTTTCCCTCCTCTTTGTTTGCAATATTCCCTGACCCCAAATCACATATCACACAGCTAAGAAATGAGTGAGGTATTGAAGGTTTTTCTTTTTTATAAAGAAAGGAGACACAAAATGGTGGCTGTGAGGGAAAGGCAATGTTGTTATCAAATTGCACTTATTGCATTGAAGAAAGCCATGAGGAATAATAATAAGCATTCCATAGCTTAGCCTCTCATAGTACCAATACGAGCCTTGCTGTGGGGACCCTTCTTTCATTTTGTTGTCCATGTTTACATCAATGTTATGTTATGGATAATTTAGGTACAACCTCTCCTCTTTTCTTATACATGATGCATGCTATCTCTTATGAATCATGTCAGTATTCTAAACCATACAAATTTTTACACAAAACATCAACTTACAGAATCTGAGTATTCTAGGATACCACTTTGTTTACCATATAGTTACTAATCGATGGTTAATATGGTTTGAGTATATTGTTTTATGTGAGAGAAAGAAAAGTTGAAAAGCAAGATGTTTTTTGAATTGTGCAAGGTGAAAGCTTTGTCTTGGTTCGTGTTTGGTTAGTTACACGTATCTGTTGAGCACAGAAAGAATACAGAAAGAAGCATAGCTGTTTTTGCAGACATTTCTTGATTCCTGAGCTACGAGACTAGGTCTAGATAAATAGGCATAGAGCCTCAGTAACACCCGTGAATCTCTAATCTGGAAAACTCTGCATTGTCAGCATCTAATTCATCTGAAAATGTTTTCTTTCACACAATAATTTGGGTGATAATTTGATGAATGAGTTTGAGAGTGGACGATATGCCTGATCATTGGAATATAACATTTTATCGAAAGAGGAAAATAAAATATGTGCTTTTACAGTAAAATTCAGAATCAGTAGAACTAAACTTGTCACCATCTTATCCCATTTCAATATATTACATAAATGGATCCATTGATTTTATTTAAAAATTTTCTCTTTTGTTGTTACATTGCTTTTTGACAAAATATGTAATAGAAAGCGAAATAATGGAAAATACCAAATGAAATAGAGATTTTTTTTAAGTTTAAAATCATAATAATTTATTTAAAATTTGAGAAATCGAAATCAAATTCAGTTCAAATTTCATTTACTACAAACATAATCAAATATTGCTTTATGAAAAACAGATAAAAACATATACCAGGCCCAAGAAAATGAGCCTCGTCCTCTGAGATGGAGTTTCATACAGTTCCACCAGATAAGTAAAAAATATGGACTGACCCTAATACCTCATTTTTACTCTATGATGTACCCGGACCCAAAAAAGCCCAGTGTGCTACAGTCATAGAATGATTTGGGCCTAGCTTGATGAATAAGTAATTTCATTCTTCTAAAAAATTGATAGAAAAAGATTTGAAATGATTCTGTCCTTCTTATTTTATATTATAGTATATTAGGATTAAATGCGTTTAGTTTTTCGTTGAAAATTAGAATTAGTTTATTTTTGAAATTTTGATTCAATTTAATTTCTTAATTTTAGAATTATAAAACTGCGTGAATTTAATTATTTTAAATTTTTTTTATTATGTTTATTTGACGTTTTAAATACGTTTAATAATAATTTTTTTATCTAAGATTAAATGTAAAATTATGTCAAACGCTGTAAATAATTCAAATATTATCACGAGATGCGTTTGAAAAATTAAATAAACTTAACAACACAAATTAGTTGAAAGGACTAAATCCACATAAGTCTAAAGTTAAATGACTAAATTTGGCCAAAATTTTAAAGAGGGACAAATTCCAATATTTACTGGAGGGATCAGAAATATATTTAACCTTGTATTTTATATATAAACTCCAAAGTTTTAAAATGTAATTTTTCATTTATTAAGAAAATTAAAATTTAATATTTAAATTGCTATTTCTTTTTGTTTACAAGTTCTACTATTTTGTTTTGTAGGTGTTAACTTGTATATTGTAGACAAATGCCTTTTGAATTTGGATAGTGGGTAATTCCATTAATGTGTTTTCATTTGTTTGACTTTGTTACTTTACATATTTTAAATTTGGATAATTGGGAATTATGTTTTTGTGACCTCTCGGACGTATTAAGGCGGGAAGAAGAGCAATCATTTGGCGGGAACCGTACTAACTTTTATTTTATTTTTAAATAATAATTTCATTTTAACATAAACTGCAAGTTTTGATAGACCCGCCAAAGGAGGATTGGAATAACACTTTTTTTCGTGCATAGACAAAATGACGCAGAAGAAGAAAGCTAGGGTTTCTGACGACGAGGAAATGGATGTGCAGGGAGATGAAACCAGCCTCTACCAGGTACCTTAAATTCATTATTATTTTTTATTGTGGAACATTTAACTCTTCCAACTAAAATTCTATGTTGCTACTGTGAGTGATATGCGACTTTGTTAACATTTGATTTGAGTTGTTGGCTGCAGGTTCTTGGTGTGGAGAGAACCGCGTCTCAGCAGGAAATAAAGAAGGCTTATTACAAATTGGCGTTGAGGCTTCATCCAGATAAGAACCCTGGTGATGAGGTCATTTTTAAGCCCGATATAACAATTGTCATGTTTTTTTCTTTACCAGATTGGTTTTAGAATTGACAATAATTTGCTGTTGTTATTGTTACAGGAAGCTAAAGAGAAATTTCAGCAATTGCAGAAGGTGATATCGATTCTGGGGGATGAAGAGAAGAGGGCGCTATATGATCAGACTGGATGTGTTGATGATGATGTGAGTCAGACTCTGATTTTGTTTAAGCCCAACTTTTAATTTTTATTTTGTGCCTCGGTGATAATTAGGATCTGATAAGATAGATTTAGAGAATTTTTTTTAATTAGTATTTATAGGAAAAGAAAATATGAAGTGAAAGTGAATTGAATATTTTCCAACTTACACTTAGCTAGATGAAAAGGTTATATAAGTGTATATGTTGGTTTTAACCTCTAGGAGAAGCTGAATTTACCCTATTAGGAAATATGCATCTTGGAGGGATGAGAGAAATAAAGAAAAAAGAGAAAGAAAGTGACTTATGTATTAAGGTAAAAAAATAGAGATTGAGATTGGTGCAAAGTGTGTAAAGAAATTAGGGATGAAAGAATTAGAGCTGAAATCCTTTTGTTCTATTAACTGTCATAGGAGAAACCATTCTTAAAGACACCAGGTTTACAATACATTCAAATGAAGTTAGGTTTTCTTTACTGAATGCTTCTAATTATTTTAAAAAGTGTTATACGATGGAAGGGTAGCATTCAGGATACTTTAGCCACAAGTCTTAGACTACAATTCATTTAATAATAATTATTTTTTTAAATCAGGACCTTGCTGGAGATGTTCGGAATCTTCAAGAGTTCTTCAGAACAATGTACAAGAAGGTATTTGTTTCCTTACGATATTCTGTTTTCTGATTCATTGTGGTGTATTTATGTTCATTAGTGTTTATCTATGTGGTGCTTAAAAATGTGCTATAGGTCACGGAAGCTGATATTGAGGAGTTTGAAGCGAATTATAGGGGATCTGACTCTGAAAAGAATGATTTGATTGATTTGTACAAGAAGTGCAAGGGTAACATGAATAGGTAAGAAAGCATTGTAAATTTGTGATGTACATGAGCCATATTTGAAAAGCTTGAGTTTGATATCAGGAGTTAACTCCATTTTGCAGGCTTTTTTGTTCAATGCTTTGTTCAGATCCTAAATTTGACTCGCACCGATTCAAAGATATTCTTGATGAGGCTATAGCTGCTGGTAAGGATATTAACTATGTTTTGTTAACTAGGGTATTAGGTAGACATTTGCTCTAGACTTTAAATTTATTTGCAGGAAAAAGTGTATTTTGATTGTTAAAGCCAATAAGAAAATGGCATAAACTTACTTCACTTTTAACTTTTAACTTTTAAGCATTAGGTTAGTGAATCAGTATACTAACATGCGATGTCATGACAGAGTCCATTACATTCTTGGGTTGTTTAACTTTTTCCTAGATGATTATTGATTTTCTCTTCATATCCTGCAGGAGAACTAAAGACAACAAAAGCCTACCAGAAATGGGCTAAGGAAGTATCTGAAACCAAACCGCCTCCAAATCCTTTGAAGAGGGAAAAGTAAGTTGATCAAGCAGGTGTTTGCATTACTAGTGCTATTTATGTTCTAGTTTAAGAATGATCCATTGTTTTCTACAGGTCTAATAAGCAGTCAGAAACAGATCTATATGCAATGATAGCACAACGCCAAAACGAGAGGAAAGGCCAGTTTGATTCAATGTTCTCATCTTTAGTTTCAAAATATGGTGGAGGTGATATGCCGGAACCCTCCGAAGAGGAGTTTGAAGCTACACGGAGAAAGCTAGAAACCGGTAGATCCTCTAAAAAGTCAAAACAATCCAAGCGAAAGTAAAAATAATATAAGCAAGTGTATACTGTATAGTAAATTTGTCTGTGACATTACGTTGGCTCCTGTCTTTTAGTTTTCAAATGTTGGTGTATTTAGCAGACCTAAAGGGGTGTTGTTTTCAATTTGTAAGTTGATGTTATTTGTTCATTTTCAAAACTGAGATGGGACCATTTTATTACTTTGCTGCTACGGCAAGTGATTGGTATCAAGGTTGATACGCTTAAAATTGAGTTTCCACTGGTTAAAACTTTAATACAAATGATTTCTGTAAATTGATTGTAAATCGATTTGTTGTGCTTGCACATATTTTTGGTAGCGAATGTGATATGGACATGAATGAAGCCCAATGTTTTAGGCCCAAATTGAACAATTAGGAGGAATTGCGATTCTCAGCATTACATTTTCTCTGCATGCATAGTTGGGAAAGCACAACACGAGCTGTATAAAACGGGAATCGTCAAACATGTCCCAGTTATGTCTTGGTCATCTGTCTAGGCCTAGTTCCTAGTACACTGTTCTTTCCCTATCACCTATCCATTATGCCATAAGTATCTTGATGATCAAATCAAAAGCTTATAGGTTTTTTAATGAAATTTTGGATCTGCTGGTAAGTTTTAAAAAGCAAAGACAGGGGAATGATTGCTGCCGACACTGCATAGTTGCTTTTACTAGGAAAATGGTAATTGTAACAATCGGAGCAGCACATGAGAGAACTGCGGTTGATGTCCAGATAAATACTACTTCACCAGTAACTGTTCTCATCAGTAACTGCTTCCTGTCTCTTCTAGCAATTTTATTAGGTCCTTGCTGTCTCCGACAACTAAAAGAAAGATCTCATCTAAGTGAAAGTATTTAACTCGGAAAGCAAAAGGAAAGGGGCAATGATGAGAGTATGGAGGATCACTCCATTACTTTGTTTTATTGATTTATGAAAAGATAAAATCTAGATGTATTTTTTCAAAACGTACAACTTTATTCTTTAATAAAAATTGTGCTTCGGTTTAGAGCATTTCATTATCTTAATAGAGTTTTAGATTATAATTCCTTGCGTCAGCTTCATCAGAATAACGAAAATTCCAATCTTGCGGTTTTGTTTTCGTTTGATGTTGGTACTATTATTATTACTATTATTGACTTGACTTTCTTGTTTGCGAGAATAATATGTTGTAAAACCTATATCGTGTGGCAGGCCCTCTATGGTCTACTATGATAATGACATTGCACCTTCATCTTTTACTGCTTCGTTAAACAAACTAATTAGGTTTTGATCTGACACCATGATCACCAAATTAGCAGTTGAAACTTTTTTGTTAGTTCTTAAGCACATTTCTTAGAGCTAAATAAACTGGATTTCCACCTAAGTTGAGCAAATATGAAACAAATTGTTGCTGATCTGTCATATTTGCATAAATCAACACACTCGCTATGAGTACTTAATTTAAAACTAATCATATCATTACATCGAACTTCAAACAAAACAAAAATTCTAGGCCTCTAAAAAAGGTGGAGTTGTTAAATTAAACCACAATTATGCCTTTGGACCAGCTACGGTGGTTGGCCAGCGCACTATACTAGCACAAACCCACGCAACTTTTATTAGTTTATTTACTTTTTGTAGACTATTTATACTCTTTGGCCCAATTTTGATGAATTTGTTTATTTTTAAATAATTTGAGTGGTTCATAAATAGATGTATTTTCGATTGAATCTAGGTTAACGAGACATGAGCAAACTTATATAAGAAATTAAAATAACATTTCTTATAAAAAGTTCTATGATAATGAGTGTATTTTTCTTTTTATATATTGTTTTGCTTTTTCTTTTATAATTAATGTGTAAATGTGTATCTTAGTAGTTATACTTATTTATCAAAATACCTGTATATCAAAATACATAGTTGGTTACTAAAGTGAACCATCAATTATGATTACTTATTAGAGACACTTTTATACTTTTTATAGACCATACCATAGTGAACTTTTTTTTTTTTTATGGATGAATTATTGTTTTCACCCTTACATTGAGGAGTTTTTTACATAAAAAGAATGTGTTTCATGCATTTATGCAATGTTGTTATGATTTATTTTCTTTGGTGCTCCTAGTTGTTGCTTTGTTATTGACGTGTTATTTGGATTCATCCTCTCAAAACAATTTGTCATTTGGTTCTGGAAATTGTTTTTGCATTGGTAAATTGATTTTAACTGAATCAATTTTTCAACACAAAAATAATAATTAGTTGCTTTTCATTTAACATAATATTTTATTCATTCTTTAATTGATTTTGAAAATCAAACATAGATTGATTTTATGTTTTATATTAGAGAATCAATTTTTGTCAATTTTATATCACTTGATGCGGAACTCAACGTCATTTTGATGCAGAACAACTAAACTGAAATCAAGTCTCACGTTCTCTCAATTTCAAGTCATTACTCTAGACTTCTCCCGTTTTTGTTATATCAGAATTTGATTCTTGAGTTGGTGCACTAATAACGAGAGGAACATATTTGTCAACCTCGTTGGTCACTATCTTAGGCGAATCAACCTCTTTGCATTTGTGTTTATTTCATTGAAACTTACTTTTGAATGTGTTGCAGTGTCGAAGTTCAGTATGTGGAATGGAACAAGATCCATACACCTACAAATGAAGTTATTGTATCTCATGATACTTCGTCTGCAATTCCTTAATTCGTTACGTTTTGTTGATTTGATGTTGTTGTAGAAAACAAAATTGATGCATATTAAATGGTGTTTAATCGAGAGAAAAACGGGAACAATCTCATTCAAGCATAAGATTAAGATCTTGAACAATATTAAAATGACATAAAAAAAAGACATGTAAACCTTAATTCTCTTATATCAAATTGATATAATTTTCATTCTTTAATAAATTAAATAAAAATAAACTTTAGATAAACAAATAAGAATACTTATCTAATTAACCACGAACAAAAATATATTTTCTTTTAATACTTTTAATAAAGATTGTATTCAATATTTAATCTTTTTTTATTGAGGTACACGGAGTGTGACATCACATCTGCGAGCTAAGAACATTCCTTGTTTTGAACGATCTCCCATGAGTCTGCAAACGCAAGCAAGACTTTTCCTTTTTCTTTAGTTTTCCACACCACACCTGCCACCTTTAAGTTCTGTCCTCCAATGCCCTTTACCGCAGCCCCATTTTCTTTTCAGTCATTGTGTGGGGTTGCACCCATGATACGCTCACCACTACAACTCTTGTGTCAACATTAAAAAACATTTATCGAAGGTTAGTACAGTTACTATATACATGTTCAAGTTCTAATTTTGTTTTTGATGCATAAACTTTACTCAGAAATAATCTTATTTTTGGTGGTAAAATCTGTTTTTGACTCTGGTAAGTTTCATAAACCCAATATTGGTTTGACTAAAAATTTAAGAGAAGAATATGTAAATGTGAAACCACGTCCTTGGTATATATATAGTCTGTACTTGACCTTGTTGCAATGTCCCCATTCTCTCTCTACATGTTCTTTTGTTTTGGGTAAGTTAACTCATAACCTTTCAATTTTCTTGGTGGTGATATATTCTACTTTACCAGAGTTCTCTTTCTCTCTCTCTCTCTCTCTCTCTCTCCAATTGTGTCTTCTGAGGAGGTAGTTTAGTGTCATAATTGTGGAATGTGGCTTTACTCATCTTTCATGTGAAGCCCCTTCATATGGTTGCTACGACCTATTGAATAGTCCCCAAAATTCATTCCATAAGGATACATTTACTTTGCCCAATTAATGCCCTTCAGCATACAGGGGGTGTCTTCAATTACAGCACTTGGATGAAAAAAAGGGTAGAAAGGTTTGGTAGTAGAATTCACACTCACACACACTTTGCCATAAAGAATCTTTTCTTTCTTTTTCTTTCCCAAGTTCGTAGTAGCAAATCAGGATCTGCTGCTTCACTGCTTCTTCACCCTCTGTCTTCTACCTTCTGGAATTTTCTATGGAGACAGAGAACGGTGACACCAAGTCCAAAAAGATGGAATACTATGAAGTGATAGAGCAAATTGGAAGAGGGGCTTTTGGCTCTGCCTTCCTCGTTCTTCACAAGTCCGAGAAAAAGAGGTAGGTCAATGACACCTTTCACTGCTTCATCTATGCTTTACATAAACGGTTTGAGGATCCATTTATTTTTCCAGTTCGAAAATGGACAGCCCCATGAGGAAAAAATTCAACTTTTTTAGAGACTTTTGTGTTTAATTGTTGGAGTTGAAGCCTGAGAAGTTTGATGGCAGTTAGAGCTTTTGTGCTTCAATAATTTTCCTACTAAACAGTGGAACATGGACTGTTGAAACTTGGAAATTGATTTTTTCAGTTAAATGATGGACAACCATAGGAAGAAAGTTTGAAAAAGTTTTTGGTTTTTCCTATTTTGGATGTTGGTCTTTAATTGTTGGCGATGAAAATCCAGCCTTTTCATTCAGTTCAGTCAGCCTTTCATCTTCAATTGTGACTCATTCTCATAATGTCTCATAATTTCATATCCTCGGTAGGTATGTGCTGAAAAAGATTCGGTTGGCCAAACAGACAGAGAAGTTCAAACGTACTGCACACCAAGAGGTTGGTGTAACAAATCCTTCCACCTGAGGAATCCTAGGTGTCCATAATGCAATTATTTATTTAACTTTTGTTTTAATCTATTTTATTTTCTTTGCATGAATCAGGCCAACTTAACTATCTGTTTGCCCTTTTCAATATTTTATTTTTCATTTCCATAATAATTTAGGAATATGACATTGCTGGCTATGCCTCTTTGATACCGCAAATAAACGTGTTGCCTGATATTTAGTTAAATCATGAAATTGAATCTTCACTGCAAAAACAAAGAAATTTACTTTAGTAAACTCAAACTGAATTAATTTTTATTTATGAAATCTGGTAGGATATATGCTACTCATTATTGTTGTCTCATGGTTGATCAAACTTACAGACAAGATGATGTTTGTTTTGTGAATGTTATTATGCTCACAAAGTGCTGTGAACACCATATGCCATGTCATTTTCATTTTTGAGCCAAATGCCATTTTAATAGATATAAGTGGATATTTTTAATAATGATCTCATGCTTTTTAATCAAATCCTAAGAGGTTGTGTGAAGCTGATTTCAAATGATTGTTTTCTTTCTACCAACATAAAAGTGACTCAGTTCTCTGTAATAGATGAACCTGATTGCAAAGCTGAATAACCCATACATTGTGGAGTACAAAGATGCTTGGGTGGAGAAGGTAGGGACTACTTTTCTTCTTAATTTAAAACTTTTCAGTCATACATTTATATAGAGATGAAAAAATAAGTTTGAATATTTACAGACAATCAGCTCATTCTGATCTAACCACACTTCATAGGCATGTTTCTGATATTTTATATTTTGTAGGAGGACCACATATGCATTATAACTGGCTATTGTGAAGGAGGTGACATGTAAGTAAAACAATCTCTGTTAGTAACACTGTTTCTTTCTTGCATAAATTAAGGATTTGAGCTTATTACTTTTCAATTAATCTCAAGAGGAAAGAAAAGATTTATTAAATACATACTTTCTAAATGTTAAACCAAAAAGTGTAATCTATTAAACAAGGATAACAGAATGGTACTCAAACTCCTAACACGTTATTTTAGATGAAGACCTACTGGAATTGCAATGTTGACAATATAAAAGCTGCTATCTAAGGAGTAATCAAACTGTTATAATGGTTTTTAATTATAAGACAGAATGACAAGAACTGAATTTTAAAACTGATCCTTGACCTAAAAGGTTAAGGTGTTGGAAAAGGCACAGGAACCTCCTTTTGAAAATTTGGCATAAACATGTTCTGTAATCAATACATATCATGGAGATCTGGAAAGAGTCCTTGTTGATTGATGTTGAATTTTTGCAGTGTCCGTAGTATCCTTTCCATGTAGAAGTTTGAAAGACAGATATATTGACTGTCTGCATCGTTATTTTTGAGATGAAATACACTTATAGTAATTGGGATTCTGTGGGTCTTGTATTCATGCAACATAGTCTACATGCGTGCATTTATATGCTAGAAAGAACAAATACAAGCGGTAATGTGAAGTCCTAATCATGAATTCTACATTCTTTGTGGAGCAGGGCAGATAACATAAAGAAAGCTCGAGGGTCATTTTTTCCTGAGGAGGTAATGAATACATTTAATCTGCTCTTCCTTGATAATTCCTCTTATGACTGTTCCTTACCCACCCTGACTTGTCAATTCTTCCCGCAGAAAGTCTGCAAATGGCTGACTCAGTTGTTGATAGCCGTTGACTACTTGCACTCTAATCGTGTAATCCACAGAGATCTTAAGGTATTGCATATTCATTTGCTTATGCTGATCAAGAATTCTGTTATAATTTTTACACTAATGCTACTTCATGTAATTTCAGTGTTCCAACATATTCCTCACCAAAGACAACAACATTCGGCTTGGTATGTAGTATTATTCCTTGAAAACTGAACTTTTGGCTTTCAAAAACTGTTTTCTGAAGAAATATGTTTATTGCATGATCCTTACAGGTGACTTTGGTCTTGCAAAGCGACTTAATGCAGAAGACCTTACTTCCTCGGTATGGTACACGTGTGCTATGTTAGCTTTTTTATCTAATGCCTCCATCTAGGATGGAAGTTACCTGTATTTTATCCAATGGAAATTGGCTGTCATGCCTAGTATTTGACGCATCTCAGCTGACAATATTAAATGGGTCTCAGTATTTTGGAGAAATAACTTCGGGTTGGGGAATAATTTGGTTCAGCCAAAAGAGATTAATTTCTGCATATATATATATATATATATATATATATATATATATATATATATATATATTTTTTTTTTTTTTTTTTTTTATATATATAAATAATATATATATTTATTTATATATAGATATTTTTTTTTTTTTTGTATTTTTTTATT
>Ga0099822_1007712_pt1 | contig 13860 bp, 4 predicted proteins | sample CowpeawhiteBW_FD_76839 | JGI IMG/M metagenome (GOLD analysis project Ga0099822, IMG submission 76839) | Root nodule microbial communities of legume samples collected from California USA - Cow pea white BW | ecosystem: Host-associated > Plants > Roots > Nodule | place: USA: California | collected... | reverse complement strand
TAATATATATATATATATATATATATATATATATATATATATGAAGGTATTTTTGTGAATTAAAGTTTAGCGGGTACGGGTATCCACAAGTACAGATACTATTATACCCGTACCCGCCCCGTTAACATGCTGGTATCAAAAATACCTATACCCGCGGGTAACAGGTATCCACTTTTAATATCTATTTCCTATCTGTTACACGTTTTATCCGCGGATACCCACGGATGCGAATTTTTTTGACATCCCTAGTTGGAACCATGAACAAGCGGGGTGCCAAATTTTGATGTGGACACATGATTCCTATGACATGAACCTTATTTTTGAACTTTTATTTTTTTTTCTCCCCTCTATGAGTATCATGATGAAGTGGTTTGATGTGTGGTTCAAACGTTGTAATGGGATAGCGATTTAAATTTTTGTTTTTACCATGATGATGATGTTGGTGTCCATGTTTTTAGTGGCGGATCTTGATTAATTTTTTAGGGGGAGCCAAAATAATACAATCAAAATTTATATATTTAATTATTGTCACTAAGGTAAAGATAATGAATACATAATTTAGTATAACCATAACTATATAAAGAAATAATAATTATTATCATTTGTTTTTTTATATTCTTGAACTCATCAATAATTGGACCATAACTAAAATTCCAGTTATTTCTTTTTTAATGTAAATAAACAAATTGTCAACAAAAAAATTCACCTTCCATCTTTATTCAATAATCTTGTTTTGATAATTTTCATTACAAAAAATAATTTTTCTATTATAGTAATGGCTCACCTGTAATTCTTTAAACTTTAAGAAAAAAAAATTATAATTGGACAATTAAGTGAAGTATCATGGTTCATAATATATGTGAAAAAGTTTAATTTGTCCTGTTTTCATCTTCACACAATTTCCTTTTTTATCATTTTTAAAATATAATTTGTTCTTTTATTATTTACTAATATATATCTTTTTAAAGACTAAGACTAAAGAATAGTTTATCATAATCTAATAAAAAATTGAGACGTAAATACTAAAATAAAAATTCATGATAATTAAGCTACAAGTAAAAATCAGTTATGAAAAAAATACATAGTACAATATATTTTTCTTCTATATTTTTAAAAATGAATATACAAAAAGCTCGTTAGATAAAAATAATTTTAACTATTAAATTAATATTTCACTATTAAATAAGACAAAAAAGTATTTTTTTTTCAAGAAAAGAAGAGAACATATAAGAGATAAGAGTAGAGACAACGATTATTTTTTCTCTTTAAAAATAAAAAAAAAAACAAGTAAAAGTAAAAGATGATAACAATATGTGAAAACTCATGAGACAAATAAAAAATATCTAAATAATTTTTTTATTCTTTATTATATTTGATTTCAAATTTTATTATCAATTAATATTAAATATTAAGATTTATAAGTCAAATAAAAAAGATTTAATTTAATTTTCTTTGATTTTTGATATACTACACATAATTTTAAAAAAATTAAATACTATACATAATTTAAAAAGTTTAAATATTTTTAATTGCATAAATTATAAAAAAAATTAATTTTGTTAGCATATATAATTTAAAAAACTTTAAAAATTTTAAATACATAAATTTAAAAAAAATCAAAAGTTTTGGGGGCCATAGCCCCCTGCCCCTATAATAGTCCGCCACTGCATGTTTTGAATAAAAGTTGTATTGGCGTGTTTTATTGATTTATGTGAGCATGTATGGATATGGGAAGCATGAATGAGTGACTTTTTGTGAATATGAATGAGTGGTTTTTTGTGATTGCCTTGGTAATTTCGAAGGTGGGTGATGAGTGCATATTTTTACCTTCATTTAATGTTTAATTCTGGATTTTTAATTGAATTTTATTCTTAAAAGATTGATTTAATTAGGATTTCTTATAATTGAGTTTATTAAGCATGAGATACAAAAACATGTTAAAAATAGCTTTTTAGTTGCATAAATGTTCTTTTGTATATTTTCATGGAGGGATGGAAATAAATTGATTAAAACTTCATGACATCTTAAAGATAAATCCAAGAATAGAAATTATCAAACATTGCATGAAAAAGACAAGAAAAACTGAAAGCCTAAGGCCCAACTGCCAAAAATGCTTCAAAAGGCGTGCTTTGACACCAAACAGTACCACCATTACTCACGTCACTTCAAGTCACATGACGTCCCATCAAGAGTTAGAAACTTGTATGCAACCAAAAAGACACTTCAAAGACAAGAAGATGTAAACGCACTATATTGCATACCCCAAACGCAGCGGCCCAAATCTGCTAAAATAAACATAGCGGCCCAAATTCGCTAAAACAAACAAAGCAGCCGAACTCTCTAAAAAATAAACAACGAAAGCAACTACACAATGAGTATATATCGCTACACTACTCGAGACTGGGAGGCTAGTATACCCATAGTGGTATGCAACTAAATACCATAATTGAAAATTGCAAAACATAGCAGCCCCAAACTCACAGATACATAGCGACCTAAAGCCAAAAAAGAAAAGTAGCCCCAAATTCACAAAGCATAACGACCCAACCACACAATAAATCTATACGTCGCTACGCTCCTCAAGATTGGGAGGTTGATGTCCTAATCATACCATGTATCAAGAACAAATAGACACAGTATATAGTAAACAACCACCAAAAATCTACGAAACCGCTTACTCTATACTAAGGAACCCCTTAGTTTACAGTAAGCAGCCACCAACGAAACCACCAAGCCACTTACTCTATACTAAGGAGTCTTTTAGTATGTAGTAAGCGGACATTAGCAGTTCCGAAGCCGCTTAGCTTATACTAAGGAACCCTTTAGTATACAATAAGCAGCCATCAACGAACAACCAAGTCGCTTACTCTATACTAAGGAGATCCTTAGTATGTAGTAAGCGAATATCACCAGTCCTGAAGTCGTTTACCCTATACTAAGGAACCCCTTAGCATACAGTAAGAAGCCATCAACGAAACCACCAAGCCGTTTACTCTATACTAAGGAGCCCCTTAGTATCGAGAAAGCAACCATCAACAACGATGAAGTCGCTTACTCCACACTAAAGAATCCCTTAGTATGCGATAAGCAACGCCATAAACACTCAACTAATTAGGCGGTCTAAAAATATCCAACCCTCAGATCCCACATGTCATCTTACCGGATATCGTATACTTAGGATCCCCCATAAAGTATGCAATATCCATCCATATTGACTCATAAGTTGCCTACTAGCAATTATTGAGGGTTTTTTAGGCCTAAAAGCTCATTCCAGGTAGGACCCACAAGGAAAAAAAGGTAAAAATAGCACATTGTTCTATGCATTGATTACGCATTAAAATATTCTCTGAACCCCTGACATCACCAGTGTTAACTTAAGCATCATAGTGTCTTTTATAGGCACCCCTGCACCGTCATCGTAGCTTCATCGGATTAGGAAAACATCAAGCCAACAACTGAGTACTAGAACAATTCAGCAAACTTGTGAAATACAACTTGGTCCCATAACAACAAAATTAGTATGGTAGGAGTCCATCTCCCTTAACATCGAAATATATTCAAGATTTGGCATTGAGAAAATTGGTCTTGCCTTTAATGCATGAAATAAACTCAAGTAGGTTCGAGATTACTTACAAAAATACATAATTTTAGTTAGAGTTTTTTACTTGGAATTATAAAAACCTCTAATAAAAAAATATATCTGAAGTTTTAGAAACTCTCATTAAGTACCAAGATTTTTTTAAAGAAACTCCCATAAATTTTAAATCTCACTTAATGTTTAATTAGACAAACCTCTTTATTTATTTCCCGTGGTTGGCCATGTTTACTCAGGAAGAACACATTCTTCTACACCTGCCTTTACATTGTTCTTAATGTGAAGTTCAAGGTAATGAAGATCGTTCTTCATGCTTGAAATTTCGTCTCCCAACATTCCATCAATCTCCCTATTTCGTTAATTTGTTCTAATTCAATTTGGTTTTCGTTTCGATTCTGTTTCTCTACATTGCTGCTTTGGATTTTGTTTTGTAAGACACAGGAAAATTAAATAAATAAATTAGTATTTATTTAATAAATGTGACAGCGGGAATCCCTAAGTTATTTAATATGGAGAGAGAAGACGAGGAACAATGGTAGCTCAAGTGGTAGAGCATGTTGACAGTGTGAGGAGGACTTGGGTTTGAGTCTTGTGAATGCCATTTGTGGATTATTTTTATTATTTAATTATTTTGCATGCAAGCATGATTGTGGGATAAGAGGTTATTAGGCATGGTGCGAATGAAATATCAAGAAACACGAATTGGTTGAATGGTTATGTATTGACTTGACATTGGCATGGTTGTGTGTTTGAATCTTGGTAGACATGAATTAACTTTTTTTTTTTGCTAAAATTATTTTTGGCATGGATGAGAAGGGAACCCTAGCCGTCTGTAGGAGAGGGGTGAAAGTAGGGTCCTAGTGAAGGCAATTTCATGTGGCTACCAAAAGGGAGTTGGAGAACCTTAAAACAACATTGAGGATAGCGTCAAAAGGTTGAAATGAGTGCTCAATGACAGAGATCAAAGGGTAGACCAATTGTCAAACATTGAAGAACTCTAAAAGCACTTTTGGAGTGGGAAATTCAGGTTAGAGGAGATGCATCTCGTGTTTTCAATTTTGATGAATGATTTTGTGTAGTATGTATGCATGTGGTTCAATTTCTACTTATATTGTTCGTGTTTCTGGAATTTTCCAAAAATCGCTTGGCGGTCATGTGCGACCCGCTAGGTGATGCATGCTCAAGACCTAGGCTTTTGGGTTTTTTGTTAAGAATCGCCCGACGGTGAAGAGTTGCCGCCAAGCGATGCGCGTGGTGTTCTGTTAACGAAAAACGTTGTTTTTCTTATTTTTCGTGGAGTAGGTTCCTAACTTTTGGGCGCTAGGCACCACCGTTTTTCTAGTTTGCGCAATTTTTGTAAAACTGCATTTTTCGGTTCGTTAAGTGTATGGTAAAAATGCATGTTAAGTGTGAAATTATGGTAAATGGATGTGTGCATTGTTATTCTTTTATAAGGACTATGATTGGATGAGTGATATGATTGTTGAATAAGTGAAGTGTTACGTTGGCTGATATTATAGTCGTGCAAGTATAAGTAATTTATATACAATTAAATTTATAACTTGTACGTATGCTTGAACTGTAAGAGGTGCTAAAACCCCATGGTAGAGTACTAGCTGGCACGTTCCTGGTATAACACCTCACATCACAAGTATGGCCGCCGGGCAATAGGAGTACCAGGGAAGTCCCTGGAACGCGTGGCGCCTGGCGTTGAGGAGTGACCCGCCAAGCGATATCCCTTTGCCAGCGGCTCTGCTTGTGTTTGGTGCCTAGCGGCGAGAAGGCTCGGCTAGGCGGTCTACGATTGAACGTCGCCTAGCGGCGCTTAGGCAACACTAGGCAAGAGTGCAGAGTGTAATGTGTTCGTGTGGCTTGCATTTTGTATGTTGTATTGTGGGCTTGGACCAGGAGATGCTTGGGTCATGAGCGGGGAGGATCATGGCTGGTGGTGAACACATGATGATATGAGCGGCGAGGTTCATATCTTGATACTCTCGTTTGGGGATACGAGCGGGGAGGTTTGTATGTTTCATGCTCACACTTGAAAGATGCTGCGAGCGGGGAGGTTCGTAGTTGGTGGGTCACGTGTGTTGGACTACGGGCGGGGAGGTTCGTAAAGGCAGGACCACGAGCGGACAGGTTCGTTAGAGCATCGTATATCATGGGTCCATGGTCAAAGTAATTGCTTGTGTGGTGTGGATGCACATGGTCTACAATGCTTCAATGATACCTTATAGTCGGCTTGCTGGTATTCCTTGATTTATGGCTCAAAATGTATCCCTTGAGTTATGGCTCGGGATAGGGGTAAGCACGTGGCATTCCTTGAGTTGTAGCTCGGAATGACATCCCTCGAGTTGTGGCTCGGGTGGCAGATGAACACGAGGAACTCTTGAGTTATGGCTCGGGTTGGCGAGTGTTGCTGGTGTGAGTGTGCGAGTTGTGGGTCGTACGGCGGGTCTAGATAGGTTGCCCTCCTTGGTATGAGACTAACGGGTTTGGTAGTCTTGGGACGTTACGAATGATATTCATATTGGGAACTCCACCTGGCGTTACAGAGTGTGGTCCGTAGCATACTTTCCCGCATGTGTTTTGCCAATTGTGGTTGGTAGGTGTGGCAGCAAGACATCTTGAAGTATTCATTAGAAGACATAGAACACGGGTAACATGGTAGTGGCCATGTGTTATGAAATCAAAGGATGGAAATTCCTTTGGTGTGTTTGTGTTGCTATAATTGTTTCATATTATGTGTATGGTTTAAACTGTTAGCTCACCCTATCTGCTTGTGTTTTGGCGATGATCGTGTACGCGGTACACGGGAGAAGATATTTTTGCAGGTGGATCTGGTGAAGCATAGAACCAGAGCGTGGGCTATCATGGGAACATTTCTATAGAGAGTTTATCTTATGAATTTTAAAGTTTCTCTTGTAATCAATTGAATTAGAGAAATCAATTTTATTATGAGACAATTTTTGATAATATATTGAATTTTATAATAATTGGCTCTGAGCTAGTTTTTGTTATGAAATAAAGTTGTTATATTTCCTGTGTTTTGGAAAATGGAGCTTAATAAATGAGGTTTTAATATTAATATCATAATTTGAATCGTATTTTTTTTTTTGTGATTTCAATTTTAAGCAAGTTTAATGGCAAATTTCAATTTGCAAACCTATATGACTTCAGCTTTGGTCGCACGAGTTAACAATTGATTACCATTACCCACCAGTCTGCTTAAAAAAAGAAATCTCCTTCATAGAACATGCATTTTCAAATTGGATTTTTTACTGCGAACAAAAGACTCAAATTTCATACTATAAGAGTACTAACAAGAATACATTATCGATTGGGTCCATTGGCATCAATTAATCCATGTAGCAAAACCATACTCTTGAGATAAGACTTGCATGTTATATCCATTTAGACCTCAGAAGGAGAAGGCATGGAAAGTGTACATTAAGAATGTATGAAAATAGTTAGAGTGGTTACAACTTACACCAGTTGGATGCCTAGTAATTGTAAAAGAATTGAGGCAGAAATCAATTGGGAAGAAAATATTCCTTGTTCATTTAGTGTTATGAAAACAGATCATTGACTATCTTTTCTGTTTTTCTATTTTCTATTATGTGTTTATTGAGATTTTTGGGTTATGGAGCCCTAGCACATTCTGAGTGTTTTATCCGGGACCATTTGACTAAACTTCACTCAGTGTTATTGAATATCGGCCATGGCGCCACCATTGCGGAAATCGGTACCGATTTTCGAGCCTGTCGCCACAACAAGGCAGAGGTGAATAAGATTTTCTATGGCGGCCGCTTTGTACATGGCAGGTTGCGGTGGCAAAATGGTGGAGGCAAAAATATGAGACTGAAAAAACAAGGATGACCGAAAGAGAAGAGAAGAAAGGAATTGCAGTAGTGAAGAGAAGAAACGACTTGTAGTAGCGGGGGCATGATTGTGAGGAAGAAAGGAAACGCGTGGAAACCCTAAGCACGTGAGTGGGGAAAAAGTTTGACTATTTTAAACAATTGGGCCTTACCCACACCCACTCAAATATTATTTAATCAAATCTACCTTACATTTTTCTTCATTTTTATTTTTTTACCCTAACCTCCTTTGACCCTTTAGCCATCAACAGTAAATTCTCTACAATACCCACAATCAATTTTCTTTAAATCTTTTATTCAAAATAATCCAGTCAATTTTTTCTTTTCAGGTTGTATTATTTTCTGCTGCAGCATCACTGTAGCAGCACCCAGCAGCCACCATTGCCGCTGGCCACCACCGCCTCCGGCCACCATCACCGTCAGCCACCGCGGTTAAGTCTATTTTTTATTTTTTATTTTTATCTACTCCTCCACTTTCACTATAATTATTTTGAAAAAAATATTTCACTATAATTATACATAATATCATTACTCTTTCAATAAAATTATATGTGGTGGTATTATATTTTTTACCGCAATATTTTTGTCATAACCTGTTATGATTTCCGTTATAACTTTATAAAGGTTTTTGGGGTCGCCGATATTTTCCGTTATCCGGTATCAATAAGACTAGAATTATCTGGTTTAGCTCTCATGGAAGATTCTTCAGTCCATTCTCACAAACTAACTTTTGTTGAAGCAGATTTAGTTGTATGGTTATGTCATGTTGAACACACATATTGAAAGGGGGAGTATTTTATATTTGCATATTTGAATGTAACTTTTGGACCAAATATTTTTAACTGGTTATTGAAATTATTTTATTTCATACCTTTGAATTTTGGGATTCATACAAACTAGTTCAGAATAAGCTCTAAAATTTACTTTTGGCTTGATCAAAACCCTTTTTTTCTTGAAATTGTATTTTTCTTTGCTTTGTAGCTTTACTTTTACGAGCAGTAGTTGTAACTAGACTTTTTCGCAATCTTGTTTATTACACTACAAGAAAAATACTTATTATTGATGGTTAGAATGTGTCAGTAATGGCCGTAATCCATCGGTAATGATATTTTACCAACGAACTTTCGACGGTAAAAAATTCGTCGATAAACATATCGTCGATAATACTTTACCGAAGAATTGTAAAAGTCTGTCGGTAATTTTTGACAGACACATCCGTCGACCATTACCGATGGATCAATCCGTTGGGAACTACCGATGGCCACATTCGTCGAAAAGTCCATTCGTTCATCCACTGCCATTACCGATGGATCCATCCGTCGATAATTATCGACGAAAATATCCTTCGATAATGACCGACAAATCCATTCGTCAGTAATGGCAGTAGATGAATGAATGGACTTTCCGACGGATGTGGCAATGTATCCATACCCTTAGGCATATCAATAACTTAGTTTAATGATTAGCATTGGATCACAACCTTAAAATTGCATGATTATATGTCTTTGTTGTCAATGAGTAGGTAAACTACATCAAACTGCATCATATGTGAGTTCAGCTTGCTTGATTTTGTAATTATTTGTAAAAGCCACAAATGTTTTCTCAAACCAAACAAGCTCATGGCTCTCATCATTCTTTGTGTAATATGAAGTGGTGCATTGCAAGTAAACCAGGGGTTTATATTCAACAAGTAATTGGAGGGTTGATGAAGGAAAAAGAAAGATGAAACTAGGGCAGCGAAATTAATTCTACAGTAGTTGGGTAAAAACTAGTATGGTGGACTTTTGGGTTGACTTTTTGGAATTTAGCTTTTACACTTGATTCAAAATTGGGAATATACGTGGGAAGTCCAATTACATTTGTTGGAAGCAAAAGAACCCTGGAAGAGGGATATAGGGTGGAGTCTTGGACCAATTTCATGCTCCCTTATCTACCTAAGTTTAGCATAGTAAGGTAGATTTTAGCAAATTGTTGCTAGGATTTGGGAGGCTTTTAGAGGTGCATTTGGTGAATTGTTGAGTAGCTTTGAAGCACAAGTGGCCTGAATCATGCCAGCTGGACCAGAGTGGAATGCAACCTATTTAGAATGTGTTTTAACTTATTTTTGGTTAATTTGGAGAGAATTTTAAGTAAGTTTTACTTAGCAGTTCAGTTAGCTAACTAGTGGTACTCAGTAGTTATATAAATAGAATATGAACTAAGTGAAAAACACAATTTTTATTGATCCCAAAATGGTTCCAATTTTAGTTTCTTTCTCACGTGGTTTCTCTCTCCCTTCTTAGGCTTGAGGCTGGAGAACCTAAGTGACATAGGTTCATACTCTTCAATTCTTAGAAGAGAATGAGGGAGATGTGTGATTACCTCACTACACCATGACTATGAATGGGAGAGAATTAACACATAATCCAATCAATGCATTAAAAAATAATCTTACCAAATACCATCATTTTATCCAAATGCATATAACAATTCAAAAAATTTCAATTTGGACTAAGCATCAATCAACGATAATTAAACCAAAAACAGAACCAATCAACAATCAAACCAAAAACATAATCAATCAATGGCTCTGATATTTCACAAATACACCACAAGTTCAGTGCTCTTTGTGACCAGCAGACGTGGGAAGATCGAACACAATCCCTTACAAATCAAAGAACCATGTGAGAACAAGTAACATCAATCAACATTGCAAGAACCAGAATGAATGAAACTCACCAAAACAATAGTGAGGGTCAAAGAACGCGGTGGCCGATGAGAATATAGAGTTGCTGTGTTTCCTCAACCGACAACCAACTTGACGGCTTAAATGTCAAGCCATGAATGTGGAAGCCAGACCCACGATGGCAGGGGAGAGGTGACGGCAGTGGAGAGGTGACGGTAGCTACAAGCCAGACCCAAGGTCAGCAGCGCAGGGTTTAGATTCACGTTTTAGGAAGAAATTGAATTTGGGGGAAGAAGAAAGTGAAATGCGATTTCATATGAGCGAGAACTTTACCGAAGGATATCATTCGTCGGTAAGTACGCCACTACCGTCGGTGCATACGTGACCTATTTCACATGAACATTATTGACGGATTAATCTGTCGATAACTGAGAAGACAACTTCATACAGACATTATCGACGAATTAATCTGTCGGTAATGACAACCATGTATATTCGTCGGTAAGTCCGTCGATAAAGGTCACTTACCGACGGATATATATTCGTCGGTATCTATTCGTCGATAAATACGATATTTTTGGTAGTGTTAAGAGATGTGTTGTGTGTCTATTAGTAGCATTTTTTTTCTAGCCTTCTCCCTTGTCTTAAATTTTTCACATCATGGCAATGCCAACAATCATATTTAGATCTCCATTGTGCCGTTTAATTTCAGTGTTTGAGACATTCTTTTTGCTGGACTTATTTTCTTGATAAGTATTTGTACACAATTTTTTTTCTGGAGACCAAAAGTGTGCTTTGACAGTTCACCATTGCAACATGCAGTTCTATCAGTATACAATAACCACCTCCACAACCTTCTTAAAAAGCTCACGGAGTAGAGAAATAATTGCTTTTATGTTTTCTGGGGTTTGGTTTTCTATTTTGTGTTGGATTTAGGGTGGCTCTCTTATCCAATCTAATGTTTTTATAATCAAAGAATGCATATATCTGTTATACGAGAAGCTAGAAATTCAGAGCAATCAACATTAGAGAAATACTTGAAGAACTTAAATTTGAAGATTGATAAGTTTGGAAAGTGTTCTCTCTCTTCCTCTAAAAAAAAAATAGTTAGATGAACGTTTTAATGCCATTACTCAGCGCATTGAATGTTTTTCTCCTGTAAAAAAAGTCTTTTGTGGAAAGCATATAAGATTATGTCATCAAGCTCCGAAGATGAAGATAGTGATTCTTCTGCACCTGAACAAAGTAACAACATTATGGGTAACCAGTCAAACCCATCATCATAATTCACTAGAAGTTCAGAACGAGTAAGCAGTTGTCCTACCCATCTGCAACTGAAGAGATGGCACGACTTAGGGTGAGGAATGATATGATGGGGAACTCCCTTATTAATAGCAGCCTTAAAAATGAATTTTGTCAACAACCAAGAAAGAAAAGGAAATTTGAAAACGTAACTTCTACAAGATCTGTTGCTTATAAGTTGCAAAAGAGAAAAAGACTCGGACGTGTTGTAACCCCAATCCATAATGGTAACAAAACAGACAAAACCAAGGTACCAATCAATATGGAAGGAGATCTTTCAATCACTAATGATTCTTTGCACTTGTTTGTCACAACCTGGAAAGAGGCATGTTTGGAGCACACAGTTGATGAGGTAGGTGTTAAAGATCATTCAAATGAGATGATACTTTTTTGTTATGCTAAACGGGGTAAAATAGTCAGAATGTTCAGTAAATAACTAGTCTTGGTCTCTGGGAGTCTTAGGCCTTAGCAGGAAACAACCTTGGGTTTTGTAAATTGAGCATTTTTGTCTGTTGTTTTTATATTATTGGGATACCTGAGAAATTCATTTATATGGGAAATCTATTGCAAAATATTCAAATAATTTACATTTTTCCTTCCCTCATGCTAACACATTTCTCTAATAAAAGCATGCACATTTTGGTTCTTTTCTTTATGAAATTGCTTACGTCCCTTACACTACAAAAATATTTAATTTTAACAAGGGTTAATTAGTTGGGGTTATAATAACCTCCAGAAAAATCCAATGTACCAGAGGTTTTGAAAACCCCAGTAAAGCACCGGGGTTTTTTTAAGGAACCCCCGTAAAATTCAAATTTTAATTAACTTTTTCATTTTTTTTCTTTTGTAAATTTCAATGTTTTAGAAACACAATTGTCTCAAGGTGCAGTGCTGCTTTGCTTTCCTTTGTCGTGGTCGTGTCTAGTCTCAAGGTGCAGTGCTTTCCTTTGTCGTGATCGTGTCTCTGAGGAGAAGCTCCGTTCTTCACTCTCCACCGTCCTCCACCACCGCTGCACATTCTTCTCCACTGCTTGAGGTAACGATATCGCTCTCCCTTGCCTCCAATTTCGTTTTCATACTTCATCTCCCTATTTCGTCTTTCGATCTCCCGATTTGTCTTCCAGCATTTCAATCTCGATTTCGTTTTCATTTCATTTGCCACTGCGTTCGATTTTTGTTTTGATTTTGCCCTAATTTCGTTCCTCTTTTTGATTTTTTGCTTTCGTTTTCATTTAATGCGGAGTTTTCTCTTGTTGTGTTTTCTTTTCAAGCTCTAGCATGTACTAATCCTTTGATATACACAAGGTTCAGCCAATGGTTAGATAGAACTTGTTGTGATTGAAGCAAGAGACCTTATTGTTGTCGATCTTCGAGGGATAAGTGTTGAGGGTGAACTATGGGAACTTGAAGTGGAGGACGAATGTTAGAATTCTGATGATGGTTATGATTGTCGTGATACTGGTGATGGTTACGTCACAATTATCTTGTCTTTTTTAATTTCATTGGGCTGCCATTAATTGATGATTATATTTATGGTAAAAGACTACTAATAAGTGCTAACATATACCATGTTAAATTTTTTAGAATATTCTTCAGAGGGGAAATCTCTAGTTTTTTCATTCAGATGTTTTTTTATTGTACCTTTCCATTTTTTTGTTACGACATGTTTCACTCTCCAGATGTCATTTTTCTGTTGCATTGCATGTTCTTGATGTTTCACTCTTGCAAGGCTTGATTTTTTTCTGTGTGTGGCACTATGTGGCAGGTTATACACAAAACTCTCAACCCTCGTTGGAACCAAACCTTAGAGTTTCTTGATGATGGTAGTCCTCTGACATTGCATGTTAGGGAGCATAATGCTTTACTACCCACATCAGTTAGCCTTCTGCATATCCATGAGACTAAAAAATCTGCATAAGACTGAATCTGTGCATTAGGATTCTATTGCATTAGGATTTTTCTTTAACACTCTAACGAGATTTTTTCCTTTTGAAGACTTAGATATTTCTACAAGTGTCAATTAAATATTTTCTTAGAGTTAACCTTTAATTTAGAACTAGCCATATTTAATGTTTGTTATATATCCCTTTCATAGGACATGTTGTATAAAAATAAAAACTTATATTCTTTCCATAAAGGTTAAAATACTCCATTGGTCCTCGTTTTGGTTCAGAAATCTCAAATTGGTCCTCGTATTTTAATTGGTCTCAATTTCGTCCTCGTTTTTGTAATTCAGTATTAAATCAGGGCAATCATTAACTGTTGGCAAACGGCGTTTATATGTGATGATGTGACTGTAATGTTCAATCTTACGTGTCAATGAGTTGTGGTTGGCACCTTAAACAACCATTGTTGTCTTCTCTTTTAAGAAGGTAATATTGGGAGAGGGTAAGTGTTTGAATTTGAAAGAGGGTGCG
>Ga0099822_1007705_pt1 | contig 13870 bp, 7 predicted proteins | sample CowpeawhiteBW_FD_76839 | JGI IMG/M metagenome (GOLD analysis project Ga0099822, IMG submission 76839) | Root nodule microbial communities of legume samples collected from California USA - Cow pea white BW | ecosystem: Host-associated > Plants > Roots > Nodule | place: USA: California | collected... | reverse complement strand
TATTAAAAAAAAAAAAAAACATTTACATGGCTAACTAAACTAAATGGACTCTCACTTGTTTGTTGTCTTTATGGCTAAAAACAAAAACTCAAAAGAGAAACAAAGAGAATGAAGAATTCTGACAAGAAAAAAAAAAGTTAGAGAGAAGCCAACAAGAGAGGATCGAAGTTCTTAAAAGGAAGTTCTTAAAAGAAGGTCCTCTCAATAAGTAATATCATCACATATCATTTTATACACTTTATTTTAATAACATTATTGAAAGAATATTGTAAATTGAAATGTTGTTTAACAATTAATTTTTTCCAATAATTATTTGGTCACGAGTTATTTCTTGTTTTTTCCAAGTAAAAGATTATTACATATTTCAATTTAGTCTCTAATTGAGAAAAAAAAAGTTATTAACATTTTTGAAAGTAAATTCCTTTTATTTTAAGATAATATGTTGTTGTTTCAAAAATAAGGTTAAATATGGTTTTAGTCTTTTAACTCGTAGTGAAAATTAGAATTAGTTTATCTTTGAACCTTTTGTCCAATTTAGTCCTTCAATTTTAGAAATGTGTGAATTTAGACATTTTACCCAAATTTTGTTAAGTTTATTTAACGTTTTAAACGCGTTTCATAATAGTATTTGAATTTTATACCCTTTGAAACACTTTCGCTTCAATATTAACTAAGAAACATATTTGAAATGTTAAATAACCTTAATAAAATTTGATTAAAATGACTAAATCCATGTATTTCTAAAGTTGAGAGACTAAATTTGGTCAAAATTTTGAAAATGGACTACTTTTTTCATTTTATAGTAAAAGTTAAAAAACCAAAAATATATTTAACCCTTAAAAATATTTTAAATATTTTTAGCTTTATATTATTATTTATGTAGCGAAACATATGCTTTATAACTTTGAAGATTTTGAGTATAAATTTTATTTTAAAACGTTTTTAAAAAAATATTAGATTTTTTATTTAAATTGAAATCATTATAATTTTAAATTTAAACAAAAAATATTAATTGTTGCAAACTTAAAATTTAAAGAGGTGTGATAGAATTTATCTTGTTTTAGAGTTTGGTTCAATTGCACCTACTATATTTCTTTATCAATATAAAAGACTCATTGAAGGTACCACACCACAAAATTGAATATTGTCTAAAATATTAAAACTAATCTTTAACAACGAAATGAAAGTAATTTTATAAAAGTTAAAAATTTAATTAAGTATTATTACTATTTTTTGCAATATTCTTCATTGGATTCTCTTCCCATTAGGGCAATGCCAATCCTTACTTATATGTATATCTTTAATGGTACTTTTTAGTACAAAAATGTTGTTTTCACATTTTTTTGTTTTTTGTCGTGGGATCACGCTCTTTTCTTTATATGATATTTAAAAAGTAAAGAGAGAAGAAAATAATAAAATAAAAATCAAGTTTTCCTCTCTCCTTCTATCAACATGAAAAAAAAGGAAAGTTAAGAAAAGACTTATTGTATGTCCTAAATGGGAATGTCTTGTTTGTGTATTTGTGCATCATGCATTTGATAAATCTTTAACAAGTTAAATTAGTGTCCTGGAGTTTGTCTAGATACTAAATTTAAAAATTTAATTAATTCTCTATTCTTGTACTCCAACGAGTTTATTATTTGTACTAAAATTAAGTATGTCAAAAAGTAAAGTTGGCCTTATTATTTATATTTATAATAAAAGGTAATTATAATTTAAAAGCATAATTTAATTTCTAAAACTAAATTTTAAAATATTTTTAAACCTCGTTAATTGAAACTGACTTTTTAAATAAATTATTTTATCATCAACTATTTATAATTATCTTATTAACAATAAATCAAATGCGCATTTGTTTTCCCAATAAACTTACCCTAAATTCGTTATACATCTTTCTTTTTGCATATTTCTTTTTTCTTCCTACAACCCCTTAAAATCAATAAATTGTAAATTATCTTCTCACTAAAATTATAATAAAAGGTAAAGGTTACTTTTCACTCTCTTTTCTCGAATTGTGCAAAAAGGTATTTTTGAAAACACATTTGGAATGTAATTCATTCAAAAACTAATTTCAAAATGTATGTTTTAGAATATATTTATGGATTCGAAAATATTTTTTAAATTATACCATTCAAAATACATTTAAAAATATTCATTCTAAATTATACAATTTAAAAAGTATTTTAAGATTTAAAAATATATTTTAAATCCAAAAATACATTACGTATCGTACAATTTAAAACACATTAAAAAAAAACTCTACCTCATTCCTCTCGTACCCCACGATTTTTTCTTCTCTTTCCTTCTTCATTCTCCTTCCTCTCCCACCTCCATGCTTCTTATTCTCCTTTCTGCTCATACTTTTCTTATTCTTCTCCTTCCTCTCTGTGTTGTGAATCTGAAAGTAACAATGGAGATGAAGAGGGGCACCGCCGATGATGTAGGATGTGTGCAAGGACTAGACACAGGCTAGGGAAAAGGAAAGAAGAAGGGGGTACAATTATAATTTCACAAATCCTATGGGAGTACGGAAAGAAAAAATGAAATGAATGTTGGAAGAAGAACCAGCCTACATTTCATTATGATCAAGGGGGTTTCTTCCTGCACCCTAGTATTTCTTCTGCACCCCGAATAAGTTTTAATATTCAAAAGTATCCCTTAACCATTTGACCAGCAATAAATTTAAAAAAAAATTAAATTCACATTCTCTCTTTTATTTAGTGAAAACTAACTAACTCACTCTCACTCACATCTCACCCTAACCCTAAAAGCATAGCGTCAGAACTCTCCTTCCACCCCTCCGAAGCTCACATTTTCTCTTTCTCTTTCTCTTTTCTTCACATTCTCGCACATTCTCCTCCATTAGTGGTCCTTGTGTTGCTTTGTCTCTCCTTTCCCGTTCAAACCATAGACATTTACACAGGTAATATCCTCTTCGTATCGTTGATGTAAATTATTTTTAATGATTTACGAATGGGGTAGAGTAAAAGTGTTATGTTTTGATGTTTTGATATTGTGAAACCATTAACCAAAAGTGAAAGTCATGGATCTGAAACGTGAATTCGAAAATGACAACCGGAAGTTGACTTCCGGCAAAGCAATCGACTTCCGGTCAAGGAACACGACTTTCGGTGAAGGAAAACAACACTGAAAATGATCACCGGAAGTCCACCTCCCTAGGATAGAAACACGTACCGAACTTCCGTAAGTGAAATGGTTAAAATTGAAAATGACCACCGAAAGTCCACTTCCATAAACACATACAGGAAGTCGACTTTCATAAGTGAAAATGGTGTTGAAAAACCACCATCACCAGAAGTCGACTTTTATAAGTGAAAATGGTGTTGAAAAACCATCACCAGAAGACGACTTCCGTAAGTGAAAATGGTTTTGAAAAACCATCACCGAAAGTCGACCTTAGTAACTTTATCATGGATCCTTGATGTGAAGAGATTTTCAAAAGTGGGTGAAATTGGAAATTTTATTTTCGGAAGTTGACTTCCGATTAAGTGAATTTCCGAAAATCAACTTCCGTAAACTTATCATAGTTTCTAGAAGTGAAAAATTGGAGATGTTACTTTCGGATCCGATTCTTTTAGTTTAAGTTTTTTATTCATTATTTTTATTATTTTTAATATTTCTTAAATATTTAATTTATATTTATATTTTATTTTGTATGTTATTTTTTTATTGTTTTTTTCTGTTGTAATTTAAAATTAAAATAATTTTAATTTGATTATGTTTTTGAATTTTTTTATTATAAAATATAAAAATAATAAAACAATAAAAAGAAAATAAAAATATTCGTGCAACAATAAATTAAATATAAAATATAAATAAATAAAAATAAAATAAAGCATAAGTAAATAAAAATAAAATAAAGCATAAATAAATTAAATTAAAATAAAGCATAAATCAATAAAAATAAAGAATAAAGAATAAATGAATACAAATAAATTAAATCATAAATAAATAAAAATAAAATAAAGCATAAATAAATAAAAGAAAAATTAAGCATAAATTAATAAATTAAAATAAAGCATAAATAAATAAAAATAAAATAAAACATAAGTAAATAAAAATATAATAAAGCATAAAACAAAATAAAAATATAATAAAGCTCAAATATACAGTAAACCTTAGAAAAATATCAAACTAAATCAAAATAAAAATAAAATAAAAATTCTACAAATTTCACTTAGCCGAAAGCGGACTTCCGGAACTATTACAATTTCATTTCTGTCACCAAATGCACCACATCCAAAGATATATTAAAACTGGAAGTCGAAATTCGGTCAATTGCATCTTCGGATGTCCACTTTCAAAAGAATGTGAATATGATTAACATGACTTCTGAGAAAATTAAATACTGAAAGTTGACTTCCAATTTCGTGTGAGAGTAAGGCCTTGTTCTTGTCTATGGATTTTACTGTTCACAAAGAAATAGAAGGATAAATTTGTGCTTTAAATGGTGTTCTTTTCGGTAGTTTTCTGAGAAGGGAAGGAGGAACAGAGAAATTTTAACTTTTTTCCATCTCGCATGTGCTAAAGAGATTTGGAGTGATTTATTTACGTTTACAATAATACCCTTGTTCTTACATAAATGTAAATTTTAGTTGATCATACTTATGCTTTTAGTTTCACTATTTATTTTTTCTTTTTGTTCACATAAAACTGTAACGTGTGGCCATTATTTCTTTCCAAAAAGACCTGTAAGGTTCTAATTTGACTAAAAGAATTTAATTTTTATGAAAATAAAATAACTAATTATCAATTATTATTATTATTATATTAATAATAATAAATAATATTAATAATAACAATAACAATAATCATAATTAATATTATTAATAAATATCATTAATATTTTAATTATCACAAAAAAATCAAAATTAATTATAACTTATTTAATTATCATTTTATAATACTTTTAACATCAAGGACAATTTGGTAATCTAACTTTTTCATTAATTAAATTTTATTTTTTTATTAGTCACTTGTATCAAATCTTTCACAAACTTTCACAAAATTTACTCTCAAATTCACTTCATTATCATTTCCAAATCATTTAAAAAGAACAACGTAATCTTCACCTTCAAATTCATTCAAATCAATCCTCTCCCTCAAATCCTTTCATTCAAAAAAGCACATCCTAAAAGGCAAATTGGAGGTATAGCGCATCGATATATATCAAATACCGTCACTCTACGTAACTTTATAATTATTTAATTATTACTTTTACCTAATTCACTTTTTAACTTTCATTTAATTTTTTAACGGCATAAATGAAATGATAACTTTCGGGTGTAGAAGAAATATTGGGGTGCAGGAAAAAAAAACCCCTATGATCAATTTACCTCAAGTTGTTGATAATGGGCTTCATAGGAGGCCGACGGACAAGAAAGTGAAAGGATACAAAAGCCCATCTGGAATCAAGTGGGTTAAGTTTATCTAAAAGAAATAAAGAAATTTAAAGTTGAAAATATCTAAAACAAAGTGTGAGTTATATCTTGTAAGTCTTTCTGTTTTTCTATAAATACTTTTTTTTAGTTTAAAAGATTATAGTAATGTTCTGATAATTTTAAAATTTTGAAAATAAATCCTTAAATGTTTAATATCATTAAACGCTACCAAATATTATTCACATCATATACTTTGTTTTTGGGAATTTCTATTTATTTTATTCCTAAATCCTTTGTTTCTTATTTTTCACATTTTTTATTATTATTTTCATTAAAGAGATTATTCCAGAATTCCTTAATGGCATGAAAGGTAGAAATTATTTGTGGAGTTCTACCGATGGTTAAAGGTGACACAAAATTAACAAACTAAATTTGAAAAAGAAAACACTTGCTTTATTAAATTGGTAATAAATTAAAAACTTACAATTGTTTAAACATTACAGAAAATTATATTAATCTTATGGAAATGGAGGGAGAGAGTAACTAGACTTCTTATTAAAATTTGAATTTGTTTGATGTACGGAGTTGGTGGACCTTTTATTCTATTGTTAACCAGTACGAGTATCAATTTGTAGGTGGACAATCTTTTACAATAGAATTATTAGCATGTAAATTTTTTTCTTATCAGCAAAAAAATATATATGTAATATGGAACATTTAGAGTACCCCAACCCATACAACCATATATACAATACAAAAAGAAATTATATAATGAGTTACTGAACTTTAACATTTCTTATTATTGTTTACAACAATACCTTCAAGAAACATCCTACTCCCACATCTCTTTATACATATATTTCACAAAAAAGGAGTGAAATTTGTAGGTTGATCATGATGAATTGTAGTAGCAACTACCCACCTATGACACATATCTCATACCTTTCTAACAAATGTACAAGAAAAGAATAAATGGCTAGTTGTCTTCTCCTCTACACCACATAAAGCACATGCCATATTCCTAACCAACATCCCCTGACATCCCAAGTTTTTTCCGGTTGCTACCGTATTTAATATTACCCTCCAAGCAAAGAATTGTGTAGATGGTATATCCTTGATTTCTTAGAATAGGTTGAAAAATTAGCTTCTTTTCCACTCAGATTATCCTGTCATGTATGCTGACTTAACTGAATATGATTTTGTCTCTTCATCTTTCCACACCCGTATGTCCCTATCTTGAGATACTAAAATGTTTTGAATAACTTGCGTAAACCTTAACCTGGTCTTTTTCCCAATCAAACCATTCCCGCCTTCATTATACCCCACCCACTTCCAAGTATTCTGATTTCATTTTCCAACCCTCCCAACTTTTTCATTTTTGTTATTTGAGTATGCATACAATCTAAGGAATATCAATCGAATCCTCCCAAAAATTTATCCTATTACCTATACCTAATTTCAATGCTACGTTATTATCACACCAATTTCTCTTTTTTAAGTAGGATATTTCCTCTAACTAAATTGGTCTATTTTAAAATGAAAGTGTAATTTAAATCGGAGATTAAATGTTAGGTTAAATTATTTCAAAGGTTCCCAGTTTTGTAATGAAATCTCAAGTAGGTCAGGTTCCCTTCTTTTTATTTGACTTAATTGGTCCTTATTTTAATTCATCGCAATTAAGTATTTTTTGTTAGTAATACATTAACTCTGTTAACTTTGCGTCACGTGTCAGCATGTTTTTTCTTTTTTTATAATTTTTTAAAAAAAATAATAATTGCCACATGTGAATCTGACGTTGTGCCACGTAACAGAGACAATGCGATGTGGCAGTGACAGTGACACGTATCACTATTGGATGTAAAAAGTTTTAATGTAGTCATTGAATTTGTTATTTTGTCTCAATTTTGTCCAAATTTTTTTAAAACTGAATCAAGATTTTACTTTTATATAAATGTCACAATAATATTTCTAACAAGATTAAGTTCTTATTTTACATTGAAATTTATTTAAATATTATTTCAAATTTTTATATATCAATAATTTATAGACAAAAGTTAGAGTTGGTTTAAAAATAAAAACTTTATAAATTGAATTGTAAAATTTTAAATAAAATATATTTATTTTTAATTGTTATAAAATTGTTTTAAAATTTTATATTTGAATTTATAAAGTTTTTATTTTTAAAGCAACTTTAACATTTATCTCTAAATTATGAATATAAATTAAATTCAATAAACAATATACATTTAAATAAACTTAATTTTGTTAAAAATATCAATTATAATAAAAATACCATCATAAAATTTATATAAAAACTAAAGTTGGTAAAAGGATGAAATTAATTCAATTTTAAAAAAATTGGTACCAAATTAAGAGAGAAAATAATAAATATAGTGACTATATTGAAACTTTTCACATCTAATAGTGATCCGTGATGGTCAAATCATATTGTTTCTATCACGTGGCACAACGTCAGATTGACACGTGTCAATTTTTTTAAATTAAAAAAATAAAAGATAAAAATAAAAAATTTAAAAAACTTAAAAAAAATAAACCCATAATTAATATCGTTAGTCTACTATTAACGAAATAATTATAACAAATTTTTCAAAATAAATATCCAAGTCAAATAAAAAAAAGTAGATTTTATTAAAAATAGAGACTTTCGAAACGATTTAACCTGAGTATTATTATATCTTATCTGTACCTAAATTAAAGTACTCGTAAAGTTTGACCATAACTTAAATATATGACATTATACTTGATCCTAACCCACTTAATCCAAAAATTACAATGTTAAATGGACATATGAACTTATTATTACGATCTTAAGTAGTGGATTAAATGGAAGTCAAAACCAATACCCACCATAGTGTAACAAATTGTGTTTGTGATAAAATATCAGTCATCTGCAACAATTATGCACACAAAATAAGCTCCTTTGCCACCACCGTTAGGAGGGAGGAACAGAACCTGTTCATAACTTTTTCACTGTGCATGAATCGTTTCTCAGAGGGTGGAGTAAGAGAATTGTCTTATAGAGAAAAAAGTGAATAATTTGTAATAGCATTATTATACCTTCATCCGTATATTCCTTTCCAACTTCGTTGGATTATTTCCTCTCTTCCGACACAACCACTTTAGTAGGATATTATTCTATCCAAATTCAAAAGCTTGTTCCTCGAACATCGTATATAACATCTTTACAACCATGAAAGCCACTGCAATCAGTACAAATCCCTCCTTTTCTCCACCCTTTTGTTCATCTGCCACTACCCCTTCTTCTTGTTCCTCGTCGTCCTCTCCGCATTCTGCTCGATTTCAACAATTTAAGTCCTCAGGATTAAAACCCATCACTCTTTCTTGCAGAGAAGCACGGTTGTGCTCTTTGCAGGGGTTGAAAGCTATGAGGGGTAGAAAAAGTTTTGTGCTTGAGGCTGGAAACATCACCACGGCAGAGGTTGATTCTCATGGAGAAGGGGAGAACGAGGGTGCTTTGCTCGGCTCCGAGAACGATAACAATTCAAGGCCTCGGAGAATTGCTCTCTTTGTTGAACCTTCTCCCTTTGCGTGAGTCCCCTTTGTTGCTGCTTTTAATTTGCTCTTGGCTGTGGTTAGTGTTCAACGCTTCATTGAATGTGGGGTGTTTCATAGACCGCGTTGCCTTTTGCATTGGTTGTTTTGCTTCTTGATTTGTTCTTTCTTGGTGTGTAGTATGTAATGCCATGAAGGCAACTTAAGAACCGTCATAACAGGGCAAATGTCATGCTGTGCTCAAGGAATCAACTTGGTGGTATGGCTTGACTTTATGGCGTTTGATGAATTGACCAAGTTAGTGTGTAGTTTTATGTCAAGTGACATGCCCATGGTTTTAAGTTGCAGCTTGCAACTGCAATTTTTTCCGTAATGTTGAGGTGTTTTTGAGGTCTCTGCAATTGTAACTGTTGCATTTGTCCACAATTTTTCGCAATATCGCGAATCACAATGTTACTGGGACTGTATCTCAATCACTAGTCATGATGCCAAAGTTCCACATTTGTTTAATCGGAATTTATGTATAGGGTAATGTGTTGATAACACTATTGAAGATCATGTGTCCACCACAGATAGGGTGGTCCGTTGGAATTAAGATTGTGTTCAATTGATTAGTGTATTTTAACAATCAGAAACGTTTGATGTTAGCAATTTTATTGTGCTGCATCTTTGATTTCCGAATACTTGGTGTAAAATAGTGTTTAGTATATGAAAACATGTACGTACCTATACATTAACTGTAGGAAAGTTCATGAGATGAGCAATTGCTCCATCGAGGTTCTCTGGCTCTCTTCATTGCATTCCAAATAAGTTTGAGCTATACTTTGCATTATTCATTCTTCGGAAGATGTGTGGTATTAGCAGCATATGAATTCAGGAAAAATGTGTCTATTTTGCAGATATGTCTCAGGATACAAAAACCGGTTTCAAAACTTCATCAAATGCCTTCGCGAAATGGGAGATGAGGTAACTTTTTGTACTTATGTTTCTATGTACGCACATGTTTATTTCCTTTATATGAACATTATCGAAAAAACTCAAAATTAGATTAGATAGCTTCTGTGCATTATAGTCATAGTGTTTTTTGTCCTGTATTTTTTTTTCTTTTACATCACATGCTAACTGTTATGTTTATTTGTCTGTTATAGGTGATGGTTGTGACAACACATGAGGGAGTGCCCCAGGAATTTTATGGAGCCAAATTAATTGGATCTTGGAGGTTGCTAACACTGATCTCTTTAAGTTTCTTAGCTCATTTTTCACTTTCTCAATCCTTTGTTCTACTTGTAATACTAATTTTTTTCTTTGAATCACAACATTTTATCTTTCTGTCGTGAGGTTAATTATTGTTTCTTACTTTTATTCGTTGAATATATTTGTCAAGTGTCATTCCCTTGCCTCATATTCTGCTGTTATATATTTGTGCACTCAGTCTTAAATTTTTCTAGTATCATCGCTTTATGATTTTTTATATTTTGATATCCGATTTTAGAATGTGAAGACATTTTGACATTTTCCACTATCATCCCTTCCTTGTATTATTGATTCAATTTTAGATGCTCTTTAAGGATATGGTTACTGTTGTGGATACGTATGAGGAGATATCTGTGCATGAATTACACAGTGGAGACCCTATTATAGAGTTAATGTAATAATCTCAAGAATCATAAAGATCCTAATGTAATTACAAGATTTTCTATGTGAAGAAGAAGAGAAAAAGAAGCATATGAAATTTGTGTTTATAATCATTGTAATTTCTATGTTTTGCAAGATTTTACTGGTCTTTTTACACAGTCAACACTTTTTCCTGCAACTAGCACGACCATGCTTTTTTTACTAACAATTTCCATTTATACCAAAACACAATGAGAAATGCAGCTTTCCCTGCCCTTGGTATCAGAAGGTACCCCTCTCCTTAGCACTTAGTCCAAGAATAATTTCAGAGGTAGCCCGGTTTAAGCCTGACATAATTCATGCATCATCGCCAGGCATAATGGTTAGTCTGCGATTCTTCTATCTTATTTGTTAATGTCGTATAATGACTAATTTGTTGCATAACATATCTACTGCTGGTTTAATTTCAGGTTTTTGGAGCTCTTATCATTGCAAAACTTCTGTGTGTTCCTATTGTCATGTCCTACCACACCCATGTACCTGTGTGAGTACTATTCAAGTTACATATTTTCTGAATGGATTCATCATTTTAATTTGCATGTTGTTAACTCTTTTGTAAGTATACCAAATTGTATAAGCAATAATAATGGAAAGTTTAGGTATCATTTTCTAACAGATTCGTGTGTGTTTAACCAATGTGCGATTTTACTAGTTTTTGATTAAAGACTTCAATTATATAACCTGACTAGGATAAAGACTCATCGAGGTTGAATTTCATGAACTTATCTCAGTACACTTTCTCTAATCAATATATCTCTAATCAATATAACCAAAATGAGAAGAGTTCATATTCATAGCATGAATACACATAAAGAGGTTCAATGCATGATAAAACAAGTTATTATCACACTTATCACATGTGACTTCCTTTTATATTTATTCTGATATGACATGATCCTATGATGTCAGAACTGGTCTGTGTTAAATCATGTATTACTTATGGCTGATCTTGTTTAGTTTTCAGGTATATTCCAAGATATACCTTTAGCTGGTTGGTGAAACCCATGTGGTTGATCATAAGTATGTATACTCTCTTTCTTATTCTTTCTAATTTGGACTCAAATATCGGTAAACATAACATTAATTTTTTTTTGTCGATGTAGAATTTCTTCACAGAGCAGCTGATCTGACTCTGGTTCCATCTGCTGCCATAGCGAGTGATCTCCTAGCAGCTAGAGTCACAGCAGGTGAACATAAAATCCTCTCATTTAGTCTTTCAGCTATTCTTAATTGGTAATAGCATCTGAAAATATGCATTTCTTGGTATGCCTACTATTATGCTGCAAAATTTTGACGGAGTCGTTCCCTGTTGGAACCCAGCTAACAAGATTCGTCTTTGGAACAAGGGTGTTGATTCTGAAAAATTCCATCCCCGATACCGCTCCTATGAAATGCGGTTAAGACTAAGGTTTGGACAATCCTTTTTCCTTGTTTTACTTGTGTTCAGGTTTTGGTAATGATGGCATTTCATCATATCCTTAAACATTTGTCCTTCAGCGATGGTGAACCTGAGAAACCCTTGATAGTTCATGTTGGACGGCTTGGAGTAGAGAAGAGTTTAGATTTTCTGAAAAGGTGAAGTTTTCATAACTTAGAGAAGTATTTGCATTCAAGATTTCCAATCAATCTTAAAAATTCAGCATATAAACTGGAACAGCAGCAAAAACTGCTTGTTGTTGGTTATTGATTTACCAAAGCTAAAAGAGCACTCGTTGCCTTTGGCAGAGTCATGGATAGGCTTCCCGAAGCTCGAATCGCTTTCATTGGTGATGGACCATACAGGTGACTAGTTCTGACAGTGACACCCCTTCTATTATATATATATTTTACTCCTCTAACTCCATAGATAAAGCAATGTTAAACATAAATAAAGAGTTTGGCAAGTTCTAGTAATATGAGTTAACTACCAGGGAGGAGCTAGAGAAAATGTTTGAAGGCATGCCTGCAGTGTTCACTGGAGTGCTAAGAGGGGAAGAACTGTCCCAAGCATATGCTAGTGGAGATGTGTTTGTCATGCCTTCAGAGTCAGAGACACTTGGTTTTGTGGTTTTGGAGGCCATGTCTTCAGGAATACCTGTGGTGGCGGCACGTGCTGGAGGTATTCCTGATATAATCCCAGCAGATCAAGACGGAAAAACTAGCTATCTGTATAATCCTGGAGATCTTGAAGATTGCTTGAGTAAACTAAGGCCACTTTTGCACAACAAAGTGTTGAGGGAAACCATGGCAAAAGCTGCGCGTGAAGAGATGGAGAAGTATGATTGGAAGGCAGCCACACGAATGATTCGCAATGAACAATACAATGCTGCCATTTGGTTCTGGCGCAAGAAAAGAGCTCAACTCTTGAGACCCTTCCAATGGCTGGCAAAACGTTTTTTCCCTTCACCACAAGTAAACTAAGGTAATCCAACTTCACCTTCCAAGCTTAGGCTGGTTCCGTTCCTTGCTTACTTGCATAGTATTCATTGAAGACTTGTATTAGATAAATGTGTAGTTGATAGTTTAATGCATTCATTTCTTTTTGAATGTAAGGGAACATACATTATAGTGACTTGCATCCTATTTTGTGCCATTGTGCTTATATTCTTCCTTCATCTTCTTCTTCCTCCACCGCCATCAGTGTCTCTTCTTCCTCCTCTACTGGTGCACCCCTCTCCCCCACTTGACCTTCTTCTTCCACTGACACCTCTTCCACACTCATCACCTTCTTCCTCCTCCGGCATCCTTCTCCCCCACCTTCTAACAAAATAAAAAATGCATTGGATTCCACATGAATACAAAATTTATATTTTAGAAGGAGCAATTTGAAAAACAAAATTTGTATTCTGAATTTTATATTTCAAAAATGTCCCTGGATATGTATTTTGGAATTCAAAATAAAAATTCTAAATTAAAGGGTAAAATTGGAATTTTAGAATATATATGGGAGGTGCAAGAAGAATCAACCTATTCTGAAAACACCAATCTTGTAGCATCATAGTAAATCCAGTCCAAACATATAGAAACCACTTTATCTCCTTCGGCTAGTTTCCTGAAAGAGATAGGTCCATTTCTTCCCGCACCTCCATAATTTTGACATGTACTCATAATTTTTTGTATTCGGAATCTAAAATACAAATTTTTGTATTTAGGTTGTATATTTTGGAATAAAACATATATATATATATATATATATATATATATATATATATATATATATTTTGTATGTACAATATAATATATATATGTTTTTTTTTTTATATATTTTTTAATATATTTTT
>Ga0099822_1007704_pt1 | contig 13871 bp, 7 predicted proteins | sample CowpeawhiteBW_FD_76839 | JGI IMG/M metagenome (GOLD analysis project Ga0099822, IMG submission 76839) | Root nodule microbial communities of legume samples collected from California USA - Cow pea white BW | ecosystem: Host-associated > Plants > Roots > Nodule | place: USA: California | collected... | reverse complement strand
TAATAAAATTATTTAAATATTTATTTTTTTTTTTAATTAAAAATAATATTATTAATATAAAAAAAAAAAAAAATTAATATTATAAAAAATAAAAAAAAAAAAAATAAAAATTATATTAATAAAAAAAAAAAAAAAAAACAAAAAAAAATCGTTGTTGTGGGGGGGGGGGGGGGGGGAGAGAAGCAAGATTGAAAGGTAAATGTTCCAAAATGCAACTAACTGTTTTAATTTTTCTTTCTGTGAGTTGTTTCACAAAATACATTTATACACCATATAGCATTTTTCGTATTAACAAAAGCATAAGATGATAAAATATCATGCCATACCAGCATAACACCAACTCCATCCGCTACTTTGCAACCAGACATCAAAAATGGTGATTTGTGATCTTTATGAACCTACACAACACTAATTTCATTAAAAGTCATAAGAATTAATAACCAAAAATCTGATTAATAAAAGTAAATAAAACATACGATCTTGCTTTCACCAGTCATACTGGATTCATCAATTGCAAGTGAATGGCCCGTGATTAGTACTCCATCAGCAGGAACCTGAGTATGGCATATAGTATAATCAGTGAACAAAGAAAACTGCTCAATTTCCAGAAAAAACTCAAAAGTACCAGACAAGCTCACCTGATCTCCTATTTTAAGGGGTACAACATCACCAACAACAATATCAAATATCGACATTTTAATTGTTCTCCCACCTCTAATAACCTGTAACAAGTTCAATACAATAAAATATAGTTGCCCAATGTTAATTTCTAATAATAGAATCTTACACATTAAGTTCAACTAATACAATGTTACACACCTCCAATTGTATGTTTTGTTTTTCTGAATTCAAATTCTGAAACTGCAGAGATTGCCTATAATCGCTGACAGCTGATAGACAAAAAGGAAAAGCAATAGCATAAATTCAGTCTTCGAAATGAATTGATACAGCTTGTAGTAGAGTGACTAATATTCCAGAAAGAGTATATAACTTTGGTCACGGGCCAAGTTTCGACATATCTCCCCTATAGACATGGATAGATATTTTGATGGAAGGAAATTTCATTGATTATTTATCTAAAAAATTTATATAATATATGCAATATGAAATACCTGTAACTACAATGACAAGCAAAACTGCAAAAGCAATGCTTCCCCCATCATACCATCCTTCAGCCAAACCCTATCAATTACAAATAAAGGGAAGGATAAACTTTCGAGAAAGATGACTTTGCCAATTCATAGAAAATACCCAACAAATATATTCAACTAACATGAATAATCACAAGGGTCAGTACCAAGCACCATGTATCAACAGGCATATAAATAGAACAGAGGGGTCCCAAAATAAAACGCAAAGGGTAAACTGTTAAAATTTAGTAATGTCAGAAAACACCATAAGACATCATGAAGTGAATATTGACTGTATGTAAATGGGACATGGTGATTTCATTTTATTTTATCCTGTATGATGTACTCAAGTATCAATAATATAAAATTAATGATGCAGGCCAGCAATAGCTCTGAAATATATATTTCCAGAAAAACCTAGTATTACACTTCTATTTTAATTTTTGATTAAAACATCACATTTATGTTGTTACTGAAGAAATAGTAGATTGTTAAGAAATAATTCCCACAAGTTATTTTCTTAGTATTATCGAATCTCAGTGTTCCTGATCCTGTGAAACAATTCCTCGTCTGAAAGAAATTATTCAAATCAAATTCAACCCCGTAGGTTTATCTTAGTATTTTTTGAAATATATCTTCTATAAAGAAAGGCAAAAGCCAGCGGTTCAGTAAAACATAAGTATGAAATATATTAGCAATTATGAGAGCTGATTGCACCTCTGTTTTTATTCCGAGTACCAATGACACCGCAGCAGCTATTATCAATATTATGAGAGTCAAATCTTGCCAAGCTTCCCATAAAAACCTCTGAAACAATCACAGAGAATTCATGCTAGTATAACAATTAACTCACCAATTATGATTTTAGAAAAATATGTGGAGTGATAAGGTCATCAAGAACATACCCAGAAACTTCTTCCCTTTTTCCGAGGATATGTATTAGTTCCAAACGCATTTTTCCTTTTTGACAGATCAGCGTCATCTCCACTAATACCTTTATCCGGATTAGATTTTATTAAATTTGATAAGCCTCTAATCTGGATAAGATATCACTAGATTGTGTTAGCAAAGCACATAACTTCAACATTTCTATAAGCAACCAAACAAAACGTTTTTTAGACTTGCCCCTCCATATTGCTGAAAAGCAGAAATATTCTGATCCTTAGACATTGAAACAAGTTGTTCGAGCCCGATATCATAATCACCCGCTGGAGTTGGGGGCGACACTGCTGAACTTATCACTGGATGATTCAAAATATATATTGAAAGACCATGATAAGTAACTAGAAATGAAGTTTGCAATTCGAAATGTAATAATCTTTGAGCACGTGAAGTTTGCGCATTTGTTATTATAGTTCACAAAAAACAAAGGTTGTACATTCCAAAAGCCGATTATTAATTGAAGGCTTCAACCAGGATTCACGCTACAAAATACATATTGATTTATAAATAATGAATTAAGAAATCCAAGTTGGACTAGATATTGAAAGGCAATTTAGATTGGAACAGTTCTAGCCGAAAGTATTACTTTCCCCGGTTAAATTTTCTGTCTAAGTTTAGCAGATACACCAGAAAATTTAAATGATGGTACACAAAAACAAATATTTTAATGATTTTCCTAACCATTATCAATAATCTGCCACTAGCTCCGTGTGTAGTACTGTAACATCAATGCCAAACTGTTTCTCGTTTTCAGATTTTGTGCCAATAGTTTACCACTCTGATTACTTTCTATTGATATCTACATTTACATTATAAACTTACCATTGCCACAAATATGTGATATGTTGTTAATTATGTGTTAGTGGTGGTAGGATAATGACAAATCAAAAACTTTATTTCCTAAAGTTTATGTAAAGCAAAGATGACATTCATCAGAATCATTATAAGATGAAGAGGAAAAACTTAGTAAGTTTACCTAGTTCACGTTCACCGGCCAATCTGAAAAGCAGAGCTGCCTAATAAAACAATAACTCAGATTAGGAAAGTCAAAGATACATAGAAATAATGAACTAGTTCACGTTTGTCGTCTCGAATATTACTCTTATGACTTGTGCATGGGCTCTAATCAAGTGTTTCTTTTGCTCTTTCTCTTCTTCCTTTTTCAAGTCCAAAGTATATCTAAAACGCCTGGACGCATTGAGCACGAGCGCTGCTTGCTGTAAACGGATGACACTTCAGTTAGATGCCTGGCAAAAGCAGATACAATGCCACACTAATCCTCCTCGTCAAAATTAGACTAGCTTAAACCACAATCCAGATTTTAAAATAATTACATAAATGGCACCAATTGGTAAATTCTCCACAAATACGATTCAGAAACAAAAACTGCAATTTCTATGTTCATTTAAATATGACAAGAGAATAGCTTGATGCTGTCCACTATTGCTTAAAGAATACCTCAATTAGCCGTTCTGAATATGATCAATTAAATCTGAAAGCTAACCCTCCAGCATGCACCGAAGAAGAATCCTAGAGTTTTCATTCTTTCAATTTTTAATAATAATAATTAGTACACATTTTGTTTGGGTTTTCTTTTTCCATATTTTAAATTTTGGACAAAACATACATTACAATATTGAGTTTGATTTGAGAAGAGTGCCGACGAGTCTTGTTTAGATTGCAGTTAAAAGACTTTGAAAGTACTTTTATTCTAAAAAGAAACATTCCCCTCCTTCTTCTCTGAATTCAAAATTGATAAAAGTGTTTTTTCTAACTTCCAGTCAAACATAACATCAATCTCCTTCTGTATCCCCGTTAAAAACCACATTCCACACCAATCCACAAATTCCCTTCAGTCACATTGAGATGCATCGAACGCCGTGCATCCTGCTATTCAAACACTTCAACTACGCCAATGATACAAATTTCTCATTCTCGACTTGACGTGTATCTATACATACATTTACACATACTACTATATTAACTTAAATAAACATAAATGTACGTTGATTTATGCCGTGAATAAACGCGCACTATTGAATTGATTGATGATGCATGAGAAAACAGAGGCAAAAATGCAGAGCAGAATAACAGAGATTATGAAATAGAAAGAGAATGATTACTCTCCAACGGCGAAGCGTGTCGTGCGAGGCGTTCTTCGTTTGAGTAATGTCGAAAGGATCGTCGGGATCCACGAGTTCTTCGTCGTCATCTTCACGGTGGTTGTTGTTGTCGTCGCCGTCGGCGGAGGAGGAGGGAGGATGGAAGGCGTTGCTGTCGTCGCCGTCGTCGTTAGGGTTGTTGTTGCTGTTACCGATGTTTACGGTATGGTGGCCGTGGCCATTCATGGTGATGGTTGCTGCCTTTGCGTCCTCCAAACCACAACAGCGATTTCAAATGCTCACTGCGTGGGAAATGCAAAGGGCTGGGCCACAGACACGCATCAATTCCAACCAAAACGTCAACAAAAGGAAAAGGAAAATAATAATCCGTAATAATAATAAAATAATTCAAAACAAAATATATTATTCGTCAAAATAACAAAATTATGAGGGCATTCTGCGTCCAGTGTTATTGTGTGGCCATGCTACAGTGTCGCTACGGTTCGTTATCTTTTTGTGGACAATAATAATATCCTTCCTTGCTCTTCTCATTTTTTCTAAAAATAACAGAATTTCTAACCAGCTTCACCGGCACATGCATGTGTTCACTCTGTAACTGAGGTGTCATGTGGCAGGGTGCAAAATACAGAACAAATGAGTGAGAAAATTACAAGCGTCATACTTACGGTTAAGGTTTATTCAGTCGGATATTACTTGTTTTTGTTTAGATATGCTAGTTTGGTATCCGTTTTTAAAAATTTTAAAAATATGTCAATCTAATCTTAATTTTTGACAAAAATTACTAAAGTTATTAACTTAATTCATCACTTTTACTACTAAATTTTAATATAAATATCAATACTTAATTTTATAAATCATTTTAAATATGTGTTAATAATTTTGTTAAAAATGACCTAATTAAGACATCTTTTCAGAAGTTGAGACTCAATTAACACTTCTTTAAAAGCGAATACCAAACTAACACATCTAAATAAAAGTGGATATAATTCGACTAATTAAACCAGAATTAACCATTAAAGATATGTTTAGGTAAAGTTAGCGTGTTGATCATAAATTTGGAATAATATAACTTCATAAATTAGTTAATAAACTAATTAATAAATATGAAAGGACTTACAAGATATAACTATATAAGTTTCTTTACATAAATAAAATTTATATTTATATTTATATTTACAAACAAAAGTATATTATTATGTAATTGTAGTTTTATATTTTTTTTCAACAGTTAATTTTTTATTAAACTTTTTAATATTTTTAGTTATGTTTTATAATTATTTTATTTAGACAAATAAGTTTATTTAAATAAATTGATGTAAAAAATATTAACCAAAATAAACTTTTATTTTGTGTTTGAAGAATTTTTTTTTGTTCTCAAACCAAATTAAAGTTTTTTATAATGATTTTCATTATGAGTAATCAATAAAACGCCATTTACTTTAATTTGTAATGATAACTTTTTTAATTTAATTGCATAAAAAATTAAAAATTAATCTTATAAATATTTTAAAAAATTATTAAAATATAAGAGATATAAATAATAAATTTCATCTCAAATTTAAGAGACACAAAAATTTTCTATTTTGGAAAAAAAATGGACGAAATTGAATTAAAAACACATATATAGGAGGATAATGATATTTTAACCCACTTCTTTTGACCTTTTTTTAACTCACTACTTTAATCACCTTTCAATTATCTATTTTGATTTTTTTTTTAGTGTTGTAATGTGATAATCTATTGAAATGAAATGAAAACATTAAAATAAAATGACACTCATTGGTGACGTTGACATCTAACACCACCTTGTCACATTACAATGACAATGTCGTGTGTCGCACTAAGGACTTGACACATGACAATATTTTTTACAAAAAATTAAAAAAAATGAAAAAAAATCACATATTGACACATGGTATGCCATTAACATTGTTAACAAAAAATTGAAAATAACCTAATTGAAATATTTTTTAAAATCCCGATACGTAATTAATACATTTTTTAACAGTAGAGACCAAACTGACACATCAAACAAAAGTAGATATCAATAAACTCATTAAACCTTTCATTTATTTTACGATAATTGTAACCCTCCTCCCACTCACGTAATTTTCCCATAATTAATTTTTTATCTCTCTCTGCCAAGTTACAAAAAAAGCATTGATGAAGGGAAATAATAGTATTAAATAGGTTAAATGATCTCATCCGTTTCCATTTTGTAGGAAAATCTCACATCGGTATCTTTTTCTATGAAAGTCCAAATTCAGTTCTTAAGAAATTGAATATAATAAAATCATTTGAATTAATAACGTTAGAGAGGTATCATATATCACTTCATGATTTTATTTTTATTTAAAAAAAAGTTGACACGAGTCAAGCTGACAATATGATAGTGACAATATAACATGACACTGACATGTGTGAGTGTCATATAAGTGTCATGTGTGAGTGTCATATCAAGTGTCATATCAAATATCATTGTCTTAGTTTAGTTCTTGTATTTTTATTTTGTCTCAATTGAATACCAATTTATTTTAAATTTAAGCTATTTCATTACTTTCCAAATTAAAAACAAGTGTAATTTTTTTATAATTTTTATACAAATATTTTTATTAAATATTTTTAACAAAATTAAATTTATTTATATTTTATATTGAACTTTATTCAAAAATATTTTTTATTTTAAAATTTATTTGTTTTAAATTGTTATAAAATTATTTAAAATAATTTTCAAATTTTTATATTTTAATTTGTAAAAGTTTTATCTTTAAATCAACTCAACCGTTTCTATATAAATTATTAAGTTTTACGTATTTGAAAATATACAATTATTTAAAAGAATTAAAAATTTTGATAAATTTATTCTATTTTATGAAATGCAATGGATATAAAAAAGTTTATCATATTTTTGTTAGTTCAAATTAATTTTGAATTTTTTTCTATTGACATTAATTTTTATTAATAATTTTAATAAAATTTATTGTAAAATATAAATTTAATCATGTTGAAAGTATTTAACAAAATATCAATTTAAAAAATTGTATGACATTTTAGAAAAAATAAATTTGATTTCAATTTCAAGAGGGACAAAATTGTTTAATTATAAAAATATTGCGACTGGTTCGAGACAAAATAAAAAACACAAAAACCAACTTGAGACTGAGGTAATGACACTTGACGTACTATCACATCACATTGTCATTGTCATGTGGCACATTAGTTTGACACGTGATAATTTTTAATTAATAAAAAATTTTAAAACAAAATGTGAACTAACATGTGACACTCATTTAATGTTGTTAGTGCAGTACTCACATAAACGACTTGATTGCAACAAATTTTTCAAAATAGAAAACAAATTGAGATGCATAAAAAAGGGATTGATTTGAAATTTTCCTACAAAAATAGGGACAAATTACATGATTTAACTTGTTAAGTTCAAAAGGAGACTAGGTGAGAGAGAAGGAAGAAAGAAACTTACGTCTCAGCATACGTTCTTTTTCTCAGTTTTAATTTTTTCTAGCCAAACCTTATCTTCCTTTCACTTTCAATTATCTTCCTAATCCACATCTATTCTAAATTATGATCGTACCATTTGAAATTGGGAAGTTAAGGACTATTTTAGATCGATTGGATTTCAAAATAGAGTAAGTTTAATTTCTATCATTTTTTCTTCAATCATTCTGGTTTTCGTCTTACATGTGGCTTTTTTTTCGTTGCATGTGGCTATTTTCTGTTGCGTGTGGATTTCCTACACTCCAAACAAAGTTTTATCTATTAGTGATCACAAAGTCATGCTTACATCGTTGATTGGCTTTTCTTTATGTAGATAGGGTTATTTTATGCTATGAAGCTATGTAGGAAAAACATAACATTAAGGGTCTAGCTTAAGATAATGGAAGCTAGAAGTAGAGTTGTCAAAACGGATAACCTCGCCCACCACGGGTTGGCCACTTAATGAGTCAATCCAACTCGGCTTACTTATTAGTGAGCCAAAAAATTTTGAACCCGACCCAACTTACCACGGGTTTGTAGGTGAAACGGGTTGACTCACTAGCTCACTTAATTAAAAAAAATACATTTTTTCTTCAGTCTGAAAAATACTAAATTATAATTATGATTAAAATCTAAATAAACTTCAATAAAATTCAAATACAATTCAAAAGGATGTTAAAGTTCAAATACAAACTAAAATCATAAAAATACAAATTACCAATGTGTTAGCTAAAAAAAGCAACCTAACCTGGCTCAAATGCAGAGTCCAACATAATAAAAAAGACTTGTGTGACCCTTTACTTGTGAATTGGTGAGTCAACTCGACTCACCACGAGTTTAACCCAAGCGAGTCGGGTTCTAAGTGAATCGGTTCAAGAATTAATTGTGTAATTTTATGAATCTTTTTGTGTCAAGATATCTTTATATTAAGATACTCCAAAGGTTCTGTTTAAAAAATATGGTTTGGGTTATAAACTTATGTTTTAGTATAAAAAGAATGGGAGCAATTAGACAAATCAATGGGAGTGTCTTGATGTACAAAAATCATCCCTTCTGATCCCCACCAAACCAATCTTATTTCTCCATATGAGGGATCGAACCCACGATTTCCCCCCTCTTCCCTTCTTTCTAACCATTAGTCTGCCTTATCACTCCAAATGTATTAAGACTATATTGACTCTACTAAGTGTTAAACTCATATAGAGAAAAATACTTAAAGTAAGAATTAAGAGGTCATCGCATGTGAAGTCATCTTCATGATTGAACTTACATACGGATGATTTACCCTCTTAGGCTATTTTGACTGAGGTATGACCATGGGATGCCAAAGAAAATCATGAAAATGGAATATGAGTATAACATTTGTATAGTCCTAAAGTTTAATTAATATATTAAGTCTCTGTAAGTTAGAATGTCTTTGAAAGGTTGAATATATGTGATGTGAAACAATGATATAGTCAAAAGAGGGGCGCAAATAGTAAAATATACTTATGTTAGATTCTTAATATTGCATTGAGTTGCTCTTTTAATTATTTTAGTATTTTCCTTTTTTTCATGTAAATTATTGAAGAATATTGCAATGCATGGAGCATATTTATGTAAATTTTCCGGTTAATCCAAATTATGTGATGCTTTAATTAGTAGAAAATATTTACCGATAGAGATGTTACAAATATAGACAAAAATTAAAAATGTTATTAAAGTTTATACTGAAATTATAAAATATTTTGTAATAATACTTACTATAAAACATTTTTTTAGTAATTTTTATAGTTAAAAATATATAACAAAAATATTTGTATCCTTTCATCAAAATAAAAAGTGTAAATATAATAATTCAATATTCATTATTAATTATTTTAGATGTTATGAATTAATTAATAAAGTAACTACTTTCGATATATTTGCACATTATTTCTTTATAAAAAAACATAGTAAATTTTTTCCTAAACTAAAGTTACCCATTGGACAAATTAAAAACGAGAATTTTGAAAAATACAATAGTACATATTTACAAATTATTTTAATTGTCTGTTTGGATAATTTTTTCCATAAAGCTCACTTTCTGTTTTTAAGTTTTGGGTCCAACTTGGTAAAAGGCCTTAAGTCAGCTCATTTGTTTCCACTTTATGACACCCCTTTCATCTTTCCCATTTAGCACTTTATTATTTTTTCATGCATCCAACTTTGTTCCAACTCTTTCCTCTCCTTTGAAGCAAAAAGTTAAGCTAGGGCACTGCAAAACTTCCCTCCGAGCTTACTGAACGTTCCTCCTCCATGTTCATTTTCCATGTAAGTTGAACAAAACCTTCGTTCCTTCTTATGTTTTGTTTCTGTTTCTAAGCTCTAGTTTCACGTGATCATTGTCAATGTCTCATTTTTTTTCATTCCCTTATGTTTTGTTTCTAGCTCCTTAAGTTGTTTCAGGGGCTTTTTCATATTTTGGGATTCATTTGATCTCAAATTTGTAAAAAAGGGTCCGTTGAATATTTTTTTGCAAAATAGGGTTAAGTCGTCAGAGTGGAGAAAGACATTACACATGAAGTCGTCCTCCACCCTGCCGGTTTGTTTTTTTTTAAAGAAAATAAAATAAGTGAAGTCGAACTATGAAAGGTCGGTTTCTATTCACATTAAAGTGAAGTCGTCATCGTACATAACGACTTCACTTTTCATGTTTTTTTTATTAAGTTTGTTTTTAACGTTAAAGTTTTATATTTTTTTATAACATTGTGGTTTTATGTTTTCTCTCTATGATGGAGTGTACTCACGGGAATGGTTTACAAAAATATCCAACCATAATGGCCTGGAAATTCATGAATGAAATTAAATTCATTTAGGAAACACAGTTCAGGTTTAGGGGCTTTATATATATATATATATAAATTGTATTTAATTAAAAAAAATAAAAAGTGAAGTCGTCATGTACGAAGACGACTTTACTTTTTTACGTGAATAGAAACTGGTCATTCATAATACGACTTCACTTTTTAAAAATAAAAAAAGGAAACCAATAGGGTGGAGGACGACTTCACCTGTTGACGACTTAACCCTATTTTGCAAAAAAATATTCAACGGACCCTTTTTACAAATTTGAGAACAAATGAACCCCAAAATACAAAAAATCATGTTTCAGGTTTAGGTGCTTTCCCACTAGGGCCTTTATCCTCCTTAAGTTTAGCTCCACTCAGGTAAGGGAAGCTAGTGTATTTCACATTTTTGAAGTATCTTATATGTTTTTGGGGTGTGAATCATGTTTATGATATTTGCTTGTTGTTCTGGTTGCCTGGAAATGTTTGAAATGTTGTTTGGTTTTGAATATCTTATGTTGCATACAAAAGCAGGGGGAGGAACCTGTTGTTTTCGCCTAAGCCAGTAACCCACGCCTAGGCGAGAATAACATAAACTCACTCAGGTTTCTACTTGAGTTGTCACTCGGGCGACGAGCTCCAGTTTTGAGCGAGAGTAATCTCGCTCAGGCAAGGAGGTCTCGCTTAAGCGAGAACTCGCCGTAGGAACCTTGCAGTACTCACTATTCGAGCTCTCACCCAAGCAAGAATGCCTAACTTAGGAGAGAACACTTTGTCGCCTAAGCGAGGGTTTTTAGCTTGAGCGAGACTGGTGCAAGGATGCATTTCCTAAATTGATTTTTGTTGTTATATGTTGTTTTGCTTTTTGAAATGTATTACGTATAGTGTCGTGCCTGTGTATGAGATATTTTGAACTAAAATTGTTGTGCTTAGTATGAAGTGAATCATGAATGGGTTGGTTGATTATGTATTGGCATGAGATTATGATGTTTTGAGATAACATGTGGATTTGGTGTGAGAAATATGGATATGGAATGAGTTAGACGTAATTTCATGAGACTCTTGGTGATATTTCATGGTGGTGTTGTAGTGTATATAATCATATAAGGATTCAAGCAAGGTTGCATCATGAAACTTTAAAAAATAAGTCAGACTCACATAGAGTATACTAGTTAAAGTGGTGAGAGTACAAAGAGATCCTAGTCTTTGGTAGGATAATGGCTCTAGATGATAATGTACTAACATTGTGTGTGATAGGGTGAAACCCATTGGCAATAGCTTTACAGAGCAGTAGAGACCACCACAAGTGTAAACATCTAGTGAATCCGATATCATTATATGTATCCAAATAATTGAGTCAGATGGCTTGCTCAATTATATGTTAAAAAATATTTTATTTCCTTTAGCTTACTCTTTCTCTTTGCCTTGTGTTCTGTTTGATTTTCCTTTTTGCGATGATCACCAATATTTGGTGTGAATAGATGTGGAAGTTCCTGGTGATTGTGCAGATAGTGGAGATGCAGTTGTTTAGTTTGGTTGTTGTAGCTCTTCGAGCACCTTTTAAGAACTGCTTTATTTTATTTTTCCTACTATGTGAGCATATCTTTTGAACAACTGTTCTAGTGTTTAAATTTTGTTCATGGCGTTGTTCTGTGCCATTGATTTTCCTTTCCAGTATAAGTTGGAATCCTTTATACTTTATGTCTTGTGTTCTAATTATTTATAATTATGTGATGTTTTGTTTATTAGAATTATTCTATTAAATTGAAATATCACAAATAACATATGTTACAATTCAATATTCTCTCTTTTCTCTTCTTCCCATTGATACATATTTATATAACTTATGTTAAAAAGAAATATGGAAAGCAACAAAATATTGAAAATATACAATTATGTAAGAAATACACTAAAAATTTTAGGCTCAATGAAGTTTAAGTTTATAATAAATATGAATACTTTCAATTGAACTCTATAAGTTTTGGTAGTTTATTGATAACTTAACAAAATTTATAAATTTATATTTTTCTACGATTACTACAATTCCTCCTTTTCTTTACAACCCAACGTCAATAATCCTCAATCTCACCTATAATTTTTTACCACAAATGTTCTAGATCACCTCTCATTAGACTGAGAATTGATAAAGAAATTTCTAGAAAGGTTAAGAGAATTTTCAACGAAATCGTCGCACATGTCAACCATGAGGAAAGCGTGAACAATGTGATTACTTTTAACATTCAAAGTCTTCAAAACATTCTCGCATTTCCTACTTCGAAGGATTAAATCTGAGCTTCATGATTCACATGTGTTGCATAACATGGATGTGGAGACAAAACTAGAAAGTTGGTTTCACAAAAGCACATGAAGTTTCAACATAGTTCTTATCTTATCGTGAAAAGAAGAACTTCAGTGATACTGGTATCCTCCACAATGAGGTATACCAGATAAGAACAATTTACAATAGCTTAAGGTAGGGTTACGTGAATGCACATGAAGTCTAACTAGAGAGATGCATATTTTGAAGTGTTTTCTACTAAAGTTGTTGTAAGATAGGTTGATGAGTTGAAACATGAGTTTTGGATTAAAAGTTTGGTTGAAATTCACCTTAAAAGGCGTTGTCAAAGATGTCTACAAAATGTAGAGAGGCAAAAAGGTGGTTGAAGATTTTTTTTTAAAAGATCGAGGATTTATTGACGATGGGTTAAAAAAAGAAAAGAAAGTCTGTAGGTGTTGAAATTGACCATCAAAATTGTAATATAACTCACAGTTATAATTTTATAAATTTATAAAATTATAACATTATAAAACTATAATATAAATTTTTAAATTAAACAAATTATAGAATAACATATGACGACAATTAAGTGACAAGGCTAGATAACACTACTCATGTCATGAGTTAACAGAAAAATTAAATGACAAGAATTCAATTTTTTGTATAAACATTCAATAAATTAAGAATTTAAGAGAACTTAAGTGAGCATACACAAAAATTATCAAGAATTTATAATTAATTAAGTCAATATTATATTACATAGAAAAATAAAAGGTTCAAGGAAGAAACATGTTAAATAATCTTCCTTTTCTTTACTTAGTAATTTTTTTTATATAATTTTTTTCATTCACATCTCACAAATTTTTCTGATATTTTTTGTTATCATTCTTTAATGAATAATTTACTTCACTCTTCTACTACTGAGTAATAACTCAAACAATACATGTAAACCTACCAAATTTCAATAATTAAGGAAAATATATATATATATATATATATATATATATATATATATATATATATATATTTTTTTTATATAATATACATATAATATATTTTTTTATTTATATTTTTTTTTTTTTTTTTTTTTTTTTTT
>Ga0099822_1007702_pt1 | contig 13878 bp, 7 predicted proteins | sample CowpeawhiteBW_FD_76839 | JGI IMG/M metagenome (GOLD analysis project Ga0099822, IMG submission 76839) | Root nodule microbial communities of legume samples collected from California USA - Cow pea white BW | ecosystem: Host-associated > Plants > Roots > Nodule | place: USA: California | collected... | reverse complement strand
TAATTAATAATATATATATATATATATATATATATATATATATATATATATATATATATATATATATATATATATATAATAAAGTGAGAGAGATGCTGCACTTTCCAAATAACATCTCTTTTTTAAATTAAAAGTTTTGGAATTGATATAATACTTAGAGTCGTGAAAGTGAGTCAGAATTCGTGAGCTAACCCGGCCCATTATGGGTTCGGGCCAGGTTGGGTTAAAATTTTTTTACAAATTTCAGTACGGTTCAAAGGCCCACCAAGAACCTGACTCATTCGAGTTAAATTTGTGGTGGGCCGGGTTGGCCCACCAACTCGCATGGTGACACACATTATGTTGGACTTTGTAGTGTTGGGCTGTTTTTTTAACCAGATACATTGATGGGTTGACAAATGGAAACTTAGCTTCAACTAATAAAAGTATAATTATTGGAAAAAGTATAATTGGTTTACTGAAAAGAATATTGCATTCAATAAAAGATTGGGTAAGTCACAAGAATGCTTTGATCTTCGATAGTAATTTGTATTTTTATTTATTTATTTTGGTTTGTATTAGAGTTTAACATCATTTTGGATTATATTGAGATTGTATTCAAGTTTATTTAAATTTTAATTCGAAATATAATTTCTGACTTAAGAAAAAAAAAATTATATTTTTTTAATTAAATGGGCTAGTGAACCAACTTGTTTAACCCATCAATTCATGGTGGGTCGGGTTGGATTGATCCACTAAGTGACCAACCCATGATGGACTGGGTTGGGTCGGATCAGATCAGACGACCCATCTTAACAGCTCTAATAATACTCCTCTGAGTTGGATTTGGATGCACCTCCGGTCCGTGTGTTTCTTAACACACATCAACCTAGGTCCCTTCCTCCTCGAATCTATGTATATATACGTATTTACTTACTCTTCAATAAATACATTATTAATTATATTAAATTTATTACAATTTCGTTAAGTATTTTAATGATATTGTTCTTTGAATAAAAGATGTATGAAGAAAAAAATATGTTTAAAAGTAATTGTATTTGAATTTGTGTCGTGGTGTTAATTAAAATATATTTAGTATCATGATAAAATAAAAAACATATCAGTACCACTGTCTAATGTTTTTCTTAGACATAATAATTTATTAAAATTCATCAGCTAAGTAATAAATTGTTTATGTTGTAATATTTCCCCTGCCCCATAGTCATAAGGTGTGGCTAACACTTCTAATAATTTCTTATGAGCATAATGAGGTTGTCCTTTTAAATTGCTGCATATGTATAGAATATGAATATGTATAAAATGATGAAATTAGACATTTTCATATCATATTACTTAAGAATATAATTTAACAATATATATATCATTACATTTCACTGCAAAGAGTTATTATCAATTATGAATAGGTGAGTTTTGCTTAGAGATGAATCTGTAATACTTTTTTATAGTTGATAGTGTTAAACTGACCATTCCCTGTAACAAGCAAGAGAATGACAAAATACTAAGCATTTATAAGTGTTTTTAATTACATGTTCGTAACTGTTTTGAATATGTTCTACCATGGGCAGCAAGCTCTTGGTCCTACTAGCTTGTTGCAACCAAATAGAGAGGCACACAAAAGGCTAAGAAGACTCATTGGTGAACCATTATCAATTGATGGACTGAAAAAATATTTCCATTTTATCAACACTCAGGCAATGCACACATTATATCAATGGGAAGGAAGGAAAGTCCTGGTTCTTGAGGAGGCTTCTACAGCTGGCACTAACTTTTCAAACTTGAAAATTTCATATTTAGCAAAATACGTAGATGATGATGAGCTTAGAGAGTTACCTTGCTCTCACGTTTTTCATGTGGTGTGTGTTGACAAATGGTTAAATATAAATGCATCGTGTCCTCTTTGTAGAACAGAAGTTGGTACGAGTAGTGAGAGTCATCTTCAGCCTGAGACTCCAATACTCATTAGGTTAGAATGGATACCAACACAGTCAAACAAAGTTCATCTTAGCATTATGACCATACTCGTACAGTTCACCTTTAAATCTCAGTCACCATGTATTCATCTCAATAAGATTACATCTAGTATTTCTAACGCATGCATATTTTGTTGGTTTATGAAGACATTAATACAATGAACTCAAATAAATATACGGTTCCCAAATTCTCAAAAGACTGGAAGCGTACTTTATTATTGGGAACAATAGATAAAAATGGTACTTGGTCTTCCAATTGTAGAGCACATGAAGTTCCCTCTAGATTTTCTCTCCTGATAAGGGAGGGAGAGAAAGGAGCAGAAATAATACGTGACGTAGTGTGCTCACAGATGGAGACCATAACCCGTTATGTAACTGCTATCGGTTCCTTACTTAATTTCAAATATTCCTAATTTGGTCCTTCATCAAATTAGAACATTGCTACACATTTAATATATCATGACATATATATGCTCTTAGCCATAGAATTAATTAATTAGATCACTTAAATATTTTGGCTAATAATATAATGGCCCTAACACATTTTATTATATATATATATATATATATATATATATATATATATATATATGCTAACAATTCCCACTGGTCACAAATATACATCCTTATAAATCCTTATAAATGTGTTAAACTTTATGAGCTCAAAATTGTCATTATATGCCTTTAGCATATTCAAAAGATCTCGTCCATTGATGTAGGACCAAAATAGTTTTAATTGCATTAATCACAACTAAACCTGACAATGATCACTAATGCTAATAGAACCAAATGACATGGATTCATCATGACATGTGTAGCATGAAAATTATGTGAAGGTGATCTGTACACGTCTATTTTCAACTGGTCCTTACTTTATCTCAATGAGATCAATATAATAATCTTAATATCTAAAATATGTTCAAAGACATTGTATGCATGCATAAAATCAAACATATAACACAAAACATATAAAAGTGACTAACTCCCACTAAACCAAAGATTCCTTAAACAACAAAACACCCATATGAGCAATATGCTCATGAAAGACCATGGGTGGTAATACCATAGTGAGAGGATCTTTCATTTTGGAGTTTCTCCCTTATTGTTCTATTGAAAATTGTTCACTCTATACCTTATTGTTGTTAGAATACAACATAGTTGATTTATTGTCACAATGTAACTTAAGTGGTCTTTCAATTACTTCATAATGCACAACCCTGTGACAAAATTCCTCAGCCATATTCCTTATTTGATGCCTCATAGCATCTTGCAAAATACCTAATGATCTTTTACTAATCTGACTCCCTGTATGTGAGCATATAAACGTTTGTTCTTTGTAAAAAATACCTCATAACACCTTTGGCTGCTTTCCAAATGATATTGCTTAAATATTTGCCTAATACCTCAACTATGTATGTTATATCTTGATGCATATATACTTGGACATACATCAAACTCTTTACGACTGCATTTCCTAAATTTCCAAATTTCCTTTTGGACATTGAATGAGATTGAGCTGAACTTGCTCCCACTGAACTTGTGATACACATAATTATCAACATCATTCATCTCGAAACTAAATGAGAGAATCACTTGATGAAATTTGTGGTACTATTGACGAGATGCATGTTTTATCCTATAAAAGGATTATGTCAAATTATAAACCATATTCTTCGAGTCTCCTAATACAAAGTTTTCTGGTTCCACCACATAATTGGTTTCATCAATGCTACCTTTGAGAAACGTCATCTTGACATCCATTTGATGAAGCTCATTTCTTTTTGAGTATGACCCTTTACCACAAGACAAGCCTTCTTCCTCTCCATATTACCTTTGGAATCCCTTTTGGTCTTAAAACACACCTTACAACCAATGGGTTTCACACCTTATGATAATGGGACAAGTTCCCAAACCTTACTGTCTTGTATGGACTTATACTCCTCATTTATTGCTTCAATCCATTTTTTCGAATTAGGATCTTGCAATGATCTCTGCAAAGATATTGGCTAATAAAGCACGGGTTCTTGAGGATCTTGAGTTTGTTCTGGAAGATCTGAACTTGCTTCATCACAAGCAACTATATGAATCAGTGTATGAATCAGATCTGGAATTGTCATCGATTCTTCGTCAAAGACAAAGTTTCTAACCTTATTCTTCCCCCCAAACTCAATATCCTCAAAGAATGTGATCTTTCTCGTTTCAAAACTTGTCTTTAATTTGGGATTACAAAACTCATAGCCTCTGATCTCGTTGATTTGGTCTGTTTACCTTTAATGCATTCAACACAAACATCAAAGTTTCCAAACGAACATAAATAACCTAATTTATCCATACCGAAAACTAAAACTAAATTTCGTCTAAATGACGACACAATAAAAGTGTCTTTAAAATCCAAATAAAAATGATCCACAATAATAATCTAAATTCCCCCTATAACTTTCACCTCCACCGATTTTCCGTCTCTAACATAGATCCATCTTTCAAAAATAATTGACTTTCGGTGGTTTATGTAACCCTTGATCGAAACACTGATGTTAGTTGTTACACCAAAGTCTAACCTTAACTATCACTTGGTACTAAGGCTAAATTGACCTATGAGTAGACCAATTAAAGACTCATACGATTTGAGCAATCTAACTTCTCATATCCTTTTATCTCTTTAAAGATACCAAACTCCGTAGAAGAAGTGAATTTCTCAATCTTAATGTAAGGTCAAGATTGCAGCCAAGAACAATTTACATATTCTCACTTGATTTCTTAAAACTTTTACCATTAAGAACTGAAACTGGGTTGGGGTTGGCAGATATAAAAGCAATTGTAACTGAATTAAGAACAAGAGAAATATCATTAAGCTCACATCCTAAAAATAATAAATAAATTCAAATAATGGTTTAACCCATCTCAAGACACCTAATGCACTATTAATATCAAATCTTTGGACAATAATATTAATTGCTAGGGGTATCTTGTTGTAATGATCAAACAATGATAATAAAGCATGTCCAACAACAAACCCATCTTTGGATTGATTTATCGTCGACAAAGCCAAACCTTATAGTTATCACATGTTTATCATCACATGTGTGTATGCAATCCGACCAAATATTAATCTTCCTTTGAACCGACCAATACTCGCATGGATATACATAAACACGAACATTTAACATTCTTTACAAACTATATCCTCAAGAGAGGTCACTTTAACGACATTTTGAATCAATTTGCTCATAAAGAAAATGTTAAACTACCAAAATTTGAATTCTTATATATTCTAAAACCAAATATATTTATTTATATTCCAAAATACAAATACTTATGTTGAAATATCTTAATTTAATTATTATATTTGAACCCAAAATTCAAATGAATTAATTTTTTAATTTAATTCAATTAGAGTTTTCTATTCTCCTTCTTCTCCTTTACGAATATTGTCGTAGTTAAGGAATCCTTGCATAGGTTATCAGAACCAGCCAACCATGACCTTAACCATAACTAACTACACACAACTTGCTAACCCAAATCGAGCCTATCGAACGACTGAACCGCGAGGAACAATGCACACCATATCTCACTCATCGGAAACCTTCGTCATGAGCCCCTCATTTACAGAAAACCAGAATCAGCAAAGGAAGAGACCAAATTTGCACCGTAAGTAAGCCCCAAATAAAACTAGATCCAAACCGCAAGCCACCATACAACAGCAACGAACCACTCGCGTAACCAGATCTGTCGTGACCATTGCAAGCTTCACCACAGAAGAAGATTAAACCACCGCGATCAAGACCCAAAACCATAGTGCAAACAACGTCACTTCCTTCGTGAGTGCTGGGGTTGATGACGAACATGCATTGAGTAGCTTCTAGGAGCAGGAGAATAAGGAGCATTACAACGCCCACATCGCTTTTGCTTTGAACTCGCACAACCCATGATCACTACCAAGCCCCTTAAAACATCTCCATCTCTTTCTTTGCTTGCAATAAAACAAGAACCACCTAAACCCACCATGATTCTGCCATGGAAGATGAAGAGGAAGCCACACGTTGCGGAAGCAGTGACAACACATCGTCGCCGGCCACCACGCGCGTCATCGGAGTTGTGGCTCACACACCAACCACGCACCAAAACTGTAGGAGAAAACAGTCACCACGTCGCAGTGGAAGGAGAACGTATCACTCCCGCTTGCTACAATGCGTCGTCTCCAACGGAAGCGCCACTCTTCTCTCTTTCTCTCTATCTTCCTGGTCTTGCGCTATGCCCTGAGGAAACGGTCACACGGAGATTGCGAACAAGCTAGAGATGGGGACAGAAGGGTCATGGAATTTAGAATTCGGACACAATGGCGAATCAAGAAACTCAGCAGGGCCATCCCCGTCAACAACGTCGGTCCAAGGATCGACCGGTGGTCCCGGCTAGGGTTCCGTTGAGGCTGTTGCTTCGGGTAGCGTCGGTTGCCGAAGGCATTCAGTTTGGGTGGGCATTGCAGCTCTCGCTTCTGACGTAGTACGTGCAGCAGTTGGGGATCCTGCACGTGTAGGCCAGCATCATATGGCTTTGTGGGCCGCTCTGTGGGCTGCTGGTCCAGTCCTTGATGGGCCACTTGAGCGACTGCTACACCAGTCGGTTCGGCCGCCGGAGACCGTTTATCTTCGGCGGAGCATTGGCGATCATCGCTGCTGTTCTGATCATTGGTCACTCCGCGGACACCGGGTGGTGGTTCGGCGACACGCCCCATCATCGCACCAGATCACTGTCGCAACCATCAACGCGACCAGATCGTCGCTGTGAGCTCCGCCTGGACTGGATTGATTATCATGCTGGAGCAGATTCATCGTGGCTCAAAAGATAGCCCATGATTAAGGGTGGGCATGGATTGAATTAGATTTTTGACCCAAATTTATTTATTTAGCAAAAGTAGTTTGGAGATCCAAATATTTGGATCAAGATTTAAATCCAATCCAAATATTTAGATAAAGTTCAAAATCCAGAATCATTTTTTATAAAAGAAATTTAAATTGAATTTTTTAAAACTTGTGTCATTAAGGCCCGGATGAGACCGACGACTCAGACGGGCCCGACGACCCGAACATGCTCGACGACCCGGACGAGCCCGAAAACCCGGACGTGCCCGACAACACGAACAGGCTTAACGACGTGAACGGGTCGGACGACCCGAATGGGCCTAATGACACATACGGGCCAAACGTCCCAAACGGACCTGTCCAAACAGTCGGGCCCAATCCGGTAGTCAGACACGTTCGGTCGTGGGGCTTGTCTGGGTTGTCGGGTACGTCAACATTGTCAGGCCTGTCCGAGTTGTCGGGCCTATCCAGGTCGTCGATCATGTCCGGGTCGTTAAGCTTGTTTGGGTCGTCGGCCTCGTCCGAGTCGTAGGCCCCGTCCAGGACGTCGAGCCCGTCTAGATCATAGGGCCCGTCCGGGTCGACGTGCCCGTTCGTGTCGTCGTGCCATCTGGGTCGTAAGGCCCGTGTAGGTCGTCTGGGTCGTCGGGCCCATCTGGGTCGTTTGAGTAGTCAGGTCCGTCCGGATCGTCCGGCCCGTTCGTGTCGTCGTGTCCATCCGGGTCGTAAGGGCCATGTAGGTCGTTAGACCCGTCCGGGTCGTCGGACCCTTCCGGGTCGCCGGGTCGTCCGGGTCGTCGGGCTCGTCCGGGTCGCCTGGCCCGTCCGGGTCGTCGGGCTCATCCAGGTCTTCTGCCCCATCCGGGTCTTCGAGCCCGTTCGGGTCGTAGGGCCTGTCCGGGTCTTTGGGCCTTCCTGACCCGTTCGGGTCTTTGGGCAGCCTGACCTATTTTCATCATTGGTCCTGCCTGGTCCGTTCGGGTCTTCGGGTCCGTGTGACCCTTTCGGGTCTTCGTGTCCGCTTGACTCGTTCGGGTCTTCCGGCTTGCCTTACCCGTTCGATTCTTCGAGCCCGCCTGACTCGTTCGGGTCATCGGCCCCGCCTGACCCGTTTGGGTCTTCGGGCCATCTTGACCCGTTCAGTTCTTCGAGCTCGCTTGAGCCATTCGGGTCTTTGAGCCCGCTTGGCCCGTTCGAATATTCAGGCCCACTTGCCCCGTTCGGTTCATCGGGCTCACTCGAATTTTTTGAATCGTTGGGCTCGATCGACTCGTTCGGTTTGTCGGCCCGCCTATCCCGTTTATATCTTTGGGCCCGCCCAACCTCTTATGGTCGTCGGGCCTGCCCGATCCGTATAGGTCATCGAGCAAGGCCCGTCTAAGTCTGAATTTAGCATAGTCCATCTGAACCTTTAGCCTAACCCAACTAAAAATTTAAATTGAAAAGTTGGATTGAATTTTTTGGATTATCCATATTTAAAAATCTTGATTTATAAAATGGATATCCAATGCATAAAATATATAAAATGTAGATTAAATTGAAATCCAGATCCATTAAATGGATTATAAATGAATTGGATTTTTAATAAAATGGATTATAAATGGATTGGATTGGAGCAAAAGTGGATTGGATCAAGAAAATTAGATTTTTTTCCCACCCCTCATGATATTGGGGATTTAGGGTTCAAAAAACCCACTGGGAAGAAGGGGATCAGATTTGCGAATAAACCATAATTAGGGTTTTGCAGTTTCAAAATTGGGGATTCAGGATTTCAAAATTTCTCATAAACAAAATAAAAGTGTGATGAGGTCTTTCATCCAATTCCAATTGGAATTAAACGCACGTACATAATGCAAGCAATTAAATTAAATTCATTCAAAGGCAGTTTTGCATTTCGTTTGCAGCAGAAAAGATAATTAAAATCCCTAAATCTTACAATTAGGGTTTTACATAAAATTGGAGAAAAACGCATGTTAGAGATCATGTTAAACGGGAATAAAATATAATCATAAACTAACAATAATCCGATACCAATTGTTGGTTTATGAAGACATTAATACAATGAACTCACAAATAAATATACAGTTTCCAAATTCTCAAAAGATTAGAAGCGGAAATGTACCTTATTATTGGGAGTAGTAGATAAAAATTGTACATGATCTTCCAACTGTAGAACACATGAATTTCCTTCTAGGAACTCACATATGGACCATAACCCCTTATGTAACTGTTATCAGTTACTTACTTAATTTTAAATATTCCTAATTTTGCCCCTTCATCAAATTAGAATATTGTTGGCATCTACACATTTAATATATCATGACATATATATGCTCTTAACCATAGAATTAATTAATTAGATCACTTAAATACTTTGGCTAATAATATAATGACCCTAACACATTTTATTATTTATTATATATATATATATATATATATATATATATTTGTATGACCCTAATTGCTAACATATTTGACAAGTTATGAAATGTAAAGGCCTTGGAAGTTTTATATTTTGATATATTTTCTTTCTCATACGAATATGATTCAGTAAAAGTTCATTTTTTCTGTATTCTTTCACCAATGCTATGTTCTGCCATGCTATCCCCTTCCCCAAATCTATATCCATGAAATTTGAAGTAAAAGGTTCCTTTGTATCGCCTCCTTACTTAGGGTTATTTTACTTGCAATGCTAACATGTGTTTATTCCTTTCTTTTATTTTTTTGCTGCTATAAGCTACGTGAATGCATAATTATTTTATGTGAACCAAGTTCCAAGCACAAGTTGCAAAAAATTGCTACTTAATTTCCCTAGGTTAATTTTCAAAGCTCATAATTTCTTCAGCTGATTCTGCTAAAGCAAATGACAATATTATCCTGCAATATATCAAGCAAGGATTAGGTTTAAAATTTGATGTCCTAGCAGACCTGCACAATAAATGTAAAGATTTTCATATGGTTAATGTCTATAAAACTCAACAATCTAGTCTCCCAATATATTTTGAAAGTTTACAAAAGCATTAGAATGTATATTTTATATCGTAAAAAATGTTATAAATTATGATTATTTTTTATGTTAGGTATCTGATTAAGGGAGTGTTCTTAATGAAGAAACAAACGATTCAAATCAAGATTGATAGTTGAAGAATCTTATTAGATTTTTATTATATTTGACTTTATAACTATAAGAACAAAGATATTGTAATATTTCACTAATTTGAATGTTTTTGAATGTTTAAACTTTATTATTTATCTTAAACTTATAGATAATGTAGTAAACTTATTAATTATTGGTTATTTTTTACATTTCTAGGGGTTTTAACACCCGTTAAAGGAGTTATCCGTGGTTTTCTTTTCCCCTAGAAAAACCAACGTTGTTAATAGATTACTGGCGGTTTTGACTAACTCTTGGTAAAATGGTACTTATTTGCGGTTTCAAAACCTCTGATATTTACAAACAGTATGGAACCCCCTAGTATTTACTGGCGATTTTAGAACTCTTGGTATTTACCAGCGGTTTCAGAACCTCCGGTACTCACCAACGGTTTTAGAACCCCTTGGTATTTACCAATGGTTTTTGAACCTCTATTATTTATCGATGGTTCTGGAACCTCTAGTACTTTGTGGTAAGTTTAGAAGAAACTTTAGGTTGGCAAAGACACATTCTGGAGGCTAGAGACATTCATTATTATTATTTTTCCTAGAGTTCAGAAAAGTATAAGAGTAACTAACTCTCGTATTCACAAAAGTTAGACATAATGTATCTTCAATCTTTGTGATTTCTACGATTCAATATTTTTTTCCATACTCTTGTGTTCTATTCCTATTCTTAACTGCATGAATTAATTGATTGCATATTTGTGGATATCTAATCATCAGACACAATATTAGAACTTAGACTAGAATAAAACAACTAATTGAGTGTGCATGATATAGGGTACATCATTGGTCATTCCTAGCATCAGAATTTAAAGCTTAATGCAAACTTTTAATAAGATAAGGTCTAAGACATTATGGTTCTTATTAATAAGTTTAGACTTGTCACTAAGACATTAGGATTTCTTACATAATGGTGTGAATGCTAGAGTAGGAATTGGCGGTATATTATTTAGTGTTTTTCATATTGTTTGATGCATGAAATCTAACCCTAGTGAAGTCTTCGCCATATATGTATTTCTATCAATTTAATTACTTTCTAGATTTTAGAATTTTTCTAAAAATTCAATACTTTATCTTATAATACAAAATTTGTTTTCACCTTAATTAATAAATAAACATAATTTTTTTCAACAACACAAGTCTTTGTTAGAAACGATATTTGGACTTATCCAGTATATTACTTGTGCGATTTGGTACATTTGTCAATCCCATAACAGTGCTAGGGAAGATGCATAGAATAAATGAGCGGTGTAGGGATAATTGTGGGAGTAGTTGTATGAAAGAAGTTTCTTTTCCATAGTTAGTTTGATAACTTTATATTTTTTGAATAATAAGATATGTATTTTTTTTAGTAATTGGTGAATAAAAATGTGTTCTATTTATATTAAAATAGTGCTATCATAGTTTTAGATTTGTTATATTTTAATGTAAATGTGAGATAATATTATTTATTTTCATCTTAGCCAAGGTGTTACAACTATAAATTTGACAGTCATGCGTGGAGAAGGGGGAAAATGATAAACAATCACTAGTAGAAAAATGCAATTTAGTCACCGATATTAACCACTTCTTTTCTTCTCCAACGCGGTCTCGCCACCATAGGAAACCCTCCAACCCAGTCCTCGCCATCACTACGAGAAGCCCTCCAATGTTGCCACCACTACAAATACCTTTTGTCTTTCACAACACAAGGGTTTCTTCATCTTTATGGATCCCGTATTCTCTAATGATGTTCACGCCTTCATTACTAACACCTTCTCGATGTAATCGGAAGCATTGTCGCTCTGTTTTTGTTTTCTGGATATGTGATTTGTAGGTGAATGTTACCACGGATGAGTCTATTTTTTGTTTATATTTTTTTTTTAATTTTTCTGATCTGCGATGTTGTTATTGTGGTGGATTCTATTTTTCATTTTTTGATTGTTTGTGCAGGTGGTATGTATGTGACAATGAAGAGAGTATGGCATTTTGTGATATATGTGGTTTTGTTCGTCGACCCTTGCCTAACATTGGAACTTCCGACAGTAGTAAAACAGATCCTTTCAAGTTTGACGTTCCATCACCTGATGATGTCATTTTTACTGGTATACATTCTTCCAAAGTGGGATTGAAAGACAATGCTACAATCAGAAAAAGTTTGAAACTTTCATCAAGCATCAGAGAGATAAATGAACTCTCTGTTCGTGGAAGTGATTTTTTATAGTGATTTTTTTATGATACTATTAATCATATTATGGATCATATGAAAGTGAAAAGATTTGTCATCTTATGACAAATAAAGTTCTAATAATAATAAAAATTTTAACTAAAAAATTCTAAATTCTAGTCAAAAGAAAATAAATCTAATTTCAAATAAAAAGTCTAATTTCTAAATTTTAACCAAAAAAATAATAAATTCTACCCTGAAGAAAAAGTTTAATTTTGAAAAAAACAATTCTAAATTTGAAAAAAAAACACCGTTCATTATTAGTGACCGAAAAAAAATGGTCGCTATTTTATCACATTTTTTACTGAATTAGCGACCAAATTAGTTTAAAATTATAGGATTTTTTTTTTGTTAGCGACAAAAAAAAGGGTCGCTAAATTTTTAATACTAACCACCGAATTAGCTACGAAATTTTTGGTGACTAAATTGGTCTTCAAAAGTTAAACGCGACCAATTCTTTTAGCGACCAATTAGTGACTATAATTTCGGTGGCTATTAAGTAATGGTGAATTGAAAATACCCTAAGGGAGTTCTTTGATAATCCTTAAATAAGGAATAGTGTTGGGTTCAGGTCCTTAGTGTTGTGGTATGTTTATTTAATTATGTTTTCTTTTACAAATATATTTTTTTATGCAGAAATAAGACTTAACATGGTATGTATGTATGAATTAAATGTGAATTATATGATAGCTTGATGGTTATACCTATGATTGATGAGTGTTAGGGTGTGAGCTTGAGTCTTGGTTAGCATGAGTTATAGTTTTTCATGTGTAATATTTTTGCTAAAGAAGAAAAAAAAACCTAGAAACTCTAAAGCTCCTCTAAGGCCCTAGAAGGGCAATGTAGAGGCTGTTCGAAGAGTAAAAGCACAAATTAATGGCCACTAACCTTAAATAATAAATTAATTTTCGTTTTAGTATCTTATTTATTTATTTTGAGGAAAACAAAATTTACAATTGAGAGAGAGAAAAGGAAGTACTGGAAAGGAGTTTTTACAGTGGGAACAAAGGTTGAAGCGTTGGGGACGAGAAGGGATCGGTGAGAGTACACTAGGAGCAACAAAACCAAGTAAGGGGAGCTTATTGTGTTTCTTTCGTATGAATTTCTTTTTTTATTAATGTATATTAGTAGCAGATTGTAATTGTGAGATTGGTGTTTTGTTATTTTTATACTTTGATAAGGTTAAGAAATTAGTGGTTTATGATTTCGTGTATGGGTAATATGTTATTTTCGATTGTAAGATTTTTCGTTGATTGTCAAATGCAAAGATAAAGTATCTTTGTTTAATCGCTTCACGACAATGGCACTGCGATAAATACCATACAGAAGTGGTGTGTAGAAAATCTTGGGATTGGTTATATTAGATTATTGGTTTATATTAGATTATTATATATGGTTGGATATCATTTCAAAAGCATGCAGATTATAATGTATACTATAGCATAAAAGTGGGAAGTTTGTAAAATATTATATTATATAATATATGGTATACATTGAATAACATATAAATGATACAGTGTTTTCTATTAAGTGGCATAATACAAATACCTTTAAAGTACATGACAACTTTGGGTTTTGATAATTTAGAGCGAGAATATTTGTATCAAATAAAATATTATATATATATATATATATATATATATATATATATATATATATATATATTTTATTTTTTTTTTTTTTG
>Ga0099822_1007696_pt1 | contig 13883 bp, 7 predicted proteins | sample CowpeawhiteBW_FD_76839 | JGI IMG/M metagenome (GOLD analysis project Ga0099822, IMG submission 76839) | Root nodule microbial communities of legume samples collected from California USA - Cow pea white BW | ecosystem: Host-associated > Plants > Roots > Nodule | place: USA: California | collected... | reverse complement strand
TTATTAATATAAATCTCAATAAAAAAAAAAAAAAAAAAAAAATAATAAAAAAAAAATATATATATATATATATATATATATATATATATATATATATATATATATATATATATATATATATATATTCTCTAGATATAGAATAGAATATAATGTTTTGTTCTCTCTGTAATTATTCCTTTATCTTTTGACAGGAAGGTTAAAAAAAATCTGACTTGGTAAAAAGAAAATCTAACCATCAATTATTTTCACTAGTGATGTGTGTATATTAATTGTTGTTATCTACAATTTATAGATAAATAATATATGTAGTATAGCATGAATGAAAAACAAAGATATAATTAAGAAATCTCTATAACCAACTCTGATTTAGGAATAGAATAACAAAGATAACTACCTATTCGAAGAAATATTGTTCGTCTTTCTTTACATTGGTTTGACAACTTGTTGCTGCACGGTGCACACATCACTCCATTGGTGACAATAAGAACACAATTCCAAGAATATGATATTCCCATATCCTTTGCTGAAAATCTCACAAGTAAACTGTTTTATGTAGTCAGAGTAGTTTATAAATAGTACAATTCCCATCTACTCCAGGTGGTAAACTAATTTACAAAGATGCCAGTTCCGAAGATGAGAGACCCTTTGTAATGAGATCCTCATTTTCAGCAAGCTAAGGATACCAACGAAATTAAATACGGCGCAGAAAACAGCAACCACCTCCCGTTTCAACGCAAGGGCATGCTGATAATAAATAAAACATCAGCCAACCCATGTAAGCTTCAAAAAATGATGTTTGACTCATGGTAGCGCTTTACAAAAATGGGAACTCCATGAAAACTGTGTGCACAAGGAAAGCAGCAATGCCTGATGCTAGCAAGTTGGAGAAAGTGCGTATGTGGGAGCAGCCCACACTCATGTGTCCTGAATTGTTGATGTATGCATCTTTGCTCTTGCTCGTAGCCATAGAGACGTTTACAGCCAAAGAACCTGACCACCAACTCAAGATTTTATGACAGTAAAAAGACCATACAAGCAGAAAGATTCAGTTACTTTAGCGAGCTTACAGTCATAGTTGGCCCATCCAATTCGTTGATTAGCTAAGTCGTATACAAATATCTTATCTTTTAGGACAATATCTGCAAAAGAACCCAAAAAGACTTGGTTGATCCACTTGCTGACCAAATAATTTCATGCATAATTGACACAATAAATATGATAAAACTTTTAATGACAATACAGAATCTAGCCATTTTTATCGTATTTTAAAATTCCATTTTAATGTTTACTGAAAATAACTCATTAAGGTTCTTTGTGAAACACTTTACTTTACCATGTGTTTTCAGTTTTTCTAATCTCATATTCAGCTTACCAAAACGAATTCTCAAAGATATAACTACGTAATACAGTTTACTACCATCGAATAGAAGTCCTTTATCACTGAAGATTTTCTATGCTACTAACTAAAGAGCTCATTTTATAATCAATTTTGAAAAGTCAGTTTTTCTTCAAACTCCATGCAGATTTTACTCTGTCTAGATAATTTTTCCAGCTTCTAACCTCCTAAAATAGTGAATCCCTGGTCTACTTTTTGGAACCCAATGCACCACATTGCAGCACCATCCTGTGAAATCAAGGTAGCGTACATCAGACTGTTATTAGTGGTACGCATTTCAAAAGAATTACTCCTACTTCGGCAAGATAGAAGAGGCAATAACGTGACCAAATAAAAATAGATATACTTACAAGGAAACCATAATGCATGAGGTAATGTTCTGGATCTAAAACCATAGATGCCCCACCCATGAAGTTTAAACTGACTTGAGGAAATATATTACCTACGCTGAATAAGCATAAATTCAAATCATCAAACTATAATAAGACAAAAAAAATTATGACGAAAGAATTGAAGGATCTTTGTTAAAAAGTTGACTTTAAATTGAAATAACCTGTTTGATACCAGATAACACTGGTTTCCTTTTGAAATAATGGGTTTGTAGAACTGTGAGACAGCAGCAGTTATCTACGCATTCGTTTAGATATTCAACATCAGCACATGATATAAGATTTCTTAAAAACTTTAAATGCATGATAAATATGCTCAAGAATTTGTTTGCCTCTCTTCAACACGTTTTTGTGGTAAAAATTGTAACAAGAAATTGACAATTTTCAGCGTAGAATGCATATTGAAACATCTCCCTATAGGAGAGCATTATATTGAAACATCTCCGTAGGACTACAGTAACAGTAGTCTTTTCATTTAATAACGTGCGCATGTATCATGGAATCAAGATTTGGTGTAACCGTTCGGACTTCTCCGATGGATACTAGATTTTGTTAACAAAAACCACAAGACAAAAGCCCTAACACAAAAACCACAATTAATAAAAATATCAGGCAAGTTTTAAAGTTTGAAAAAATGCATTTTGAAGGGAATTGAAACCGAAAGGTGATCGGAAGCCAAGCAACTCTTGCTATGAAAGACCAAGGTTATAGTCAAAGTCAATAGTCAACTTTGTCAAAGCCAATAATCTACACGGAAATAAGTGAGGTGGCTACCAATAAGTGACATGGCAATCACATAAGTGGGTTGGCTGTATGCTGATGTGGCATAGTCAACATATGAGCTGATAGGCATCAGCTAATGTGGACTTGCCAGCTGTATATGGCAGTCAGAAATGACATGACTGTTAATGACACAAGGCAACTGTGTGGATAAGGTTCATAAGGTAGACTAGTAGGGCATAGTGAGACAAACTATTGTGTTTGGGACTTAGTAAGTAATAAAACTACATAATCCAATCTACACAGACAATTTGTCTAGCAAGCATTTCTGAGAATCAAATTCCATAAAAAAGTTCACTTTACGGACACTCATGACTCGACTTCTCTTATCACCAACAGCATAACATTATAAGCCTCTTTATAACTTCATATATGGCGAGGGTCTACACTAATCTATGGTAGTAACAAAAGTTGAAAAGTTTCCTATGAAATTACCATCTTCATACTCACTCTATTAATTTAGTTTGAGGGAAAAGTTGCAGCAACTCCCTTGTTTTCGCATAAAAGACAGGGTTTTGCAGATATTTAAACATCTCTTGTATTATGAAATTGGTAACTGGTCAATGAGATTTTTCCAAAGAGATGGGGTAAACAGTTTAATGGGCATGTAAATAGCCTCTCACAGACTTATCATATAGATCTTAAAACCATCCTTGGAGATTGATCATTCAGTTAACTAGGGACCTATTGAAAACGGAGGACAACCTCAAATGAACAGCCAATCTTCTGGTTTAGACAGAAGGACCTTCCTGTTAGGGTAGGGGCAATGTCAGATTTTATGTACTGAGAAAGTGCCACAAATTTAAAGTAAAAGTAAACTCACAGCATCGACAAAAGGATTGTATGCTTCTTGAACAAGGTATGCCAATGTCGTTCCAGTGTCAACTATAGTTCCTCGATTATTAGTTGTCGCAAATACATCTGAATCAATTGGGAGAAGTTGTCCATTAACAGCAATGCTCAGAAGATTTAAGTTGTAATGAGGCCTGAAATTTCACCAAAGAATTAGCCAAATAAAAAGTAAGACATAGAACACGAATTTTATTTTGTGCATGGACATCCCAAATCTAACAACCAAGAACTAATTTGTGCTCGCAGGACAAAGCTTCCGCAGGCCAAGAATTATTTCAACGTTGCGGGAACTGATCTTGAGACTACCACACTGACCCCCATGCCCCAGGGCACACACCTTTAGGACACTAGAGGTTGGTCCAGTAATCCCACGACAGAACTGCTCCTAATTTGGTAACTGAGTAAGCAATATCGCGTATTATGTTCAATTCAAAGCTTATTTCATTAAATTAAAAAAGTTTGTTGTGCACTATCATTTATAGTCGTTTTTATTACAACTTTTGCTGAATAAAGAGTTCATAATGTGAGGTTTAAAACCCCCAAAAACTGAAAACAGGTTTCCACTTCCAGGTTGAGTCACGCTCATTTAACAAGGGTATGGCACGTAAGCTTCATGAAAATAAACTGTCTTGGTAAGGAGAGAGCTGAGCCCTACACAACAATATCACATCGGGAAACCAAGAAAGTTTTCACCTTCTCCGCTAAAGGCATGAACTTGAATATACAAACTTCAAACCCAATGTTTTTTATAACTAGAATACTGGCAAAAGTTAACATATTTGGCTAAAAGCAACGAAAAGGAAGTAAATTACCCTTCAGAAAATTGCAATCAAGGATAAAAGATGACAATTTTATGACCAGTCCTCACAACAACAAAAATCAGAAACTTCGTGTTAGCTATGGGTACAAAACAACCATTATTTGGCTAATTTTGTCAAGATGTCAACTAGCAGTGCTAATTTTATGTTTTGTGGTCCACAACTTGTACTGTAACTAGCAAATTGGTATGCTAAATTCAAGAATAATTAGCTCATAATTTGTCTACCATTAAGGGTGTGTTTGGATACCAATCGGGAGACTCAAACCAACTTTCATCTTCCATCAAATGTTGTATGAACATGTATGGCACTTTTTTTCACCTCTAGATAGAAACAAAATTCACCACAAACTCCAGTTGACTTAAAAGCTAGTGCGTGTTTAGATTTTCGTTAGAAAATTATAGAGTTTAACTCAATTGGAATTGATACAAAAGCAACTCATCATAGTTTTTAAGTGGACTACAGTTAGAGGTGAATTTATTTCTAACTGGATCTAAGAACATGTCAAACTTGTAGGAATGGTATCCAATAGAAACTTAAAGTTGATTCAGGTGTTCTCACTAAAATACAAACACACCCACAATGGTTGCTTTTTCTTAACTCCAGTTGAGTTCAACTCAACTCAACTTCCTACCTACCATCCAAACACACTAATTAATCTTTAACAATAATGCAAATACCTAGTTTCATAATTTCTAGGAAATGAATAGTACTTGTACTTTCGTATTAAGGAAAAACATGTCCACCAACAGAATAAAGTTTGGAAAAAGAATGCAGAAGAGAGAACATACTGTGATGGGACAAGTGGGCTATAAACAATATTTGGCTCCAAAATTTCACCGAGAACTAACACACCTCCTCCATTGTCTTGTCCTTTTAGGCAATGAGAGAACGCTTTGGGTGTCAGACCCTGTGATGACAATTGTGATATAACAGATAGAGCACCAGGACCAAACCCAAAAATTCCATCAACTGCTTTATCTGTTTTGGTCAAATCCCCAGACTGGTAGGTGCTACACCTGTTTCCAAACAATAATCCCAAAAGGTTCATTTAAACTCAATATTCATCTTAACACAAACAAGGGAGTAAGTGTGCAAACTATCACAGCAGAAAGAGGAGGTAAAATAGTGAACAACCTCAAAATAAACAGCCCATAGTGTGTTACCTTTTCTCTCCCTTTAAAAAAAGATTACCTTTTGGCAATATTTTTATGCAGTTAGTTGCCCTGATCCACAGTATTATATTATTAGTAATAATAATTTAATTACAATGTTTGCTACTAAGCTCAGAACATAATCTTCACAAACAAAAACTACGCTCCTCTGACCCCTATGATCCAGCTCTGATCTTTATATGTTCCCAAACTCACTCATGACATGACTATCCTCAAAAGCAGAAGGACTCACCCAAAAACGATGGTAGATGAAGAGTTAGAAATCAATGACTGTCCCAGGACGGTGTCAAAATACATCGTATCAGAAACATAATAACCAGTTGTCCCACTTCCATCCCCATACTGAAAAGTGTAGCTGCAGTGATTAGCCTGAGAAGAGCATTCACTTGTCGCAGTTCGAGCCGCATAAGAACATATTGGATCAGCGCAGGAGACAAACGCAGCAGTGGATGAGCCGGTCGTGTCAAAGAAATCCAGCTGAATCTGTAGGGTGCATACAAAAACAGCAAGAAGAGGTCAAATCATCACACTCTCATCTACAAAAAAAAAAATGTCAAATTAAATGACAACAGCTAAAAGCATAAAATTCTCACCCCTAACCCACTAGATTGTGGGCAATTACTGCAAGTCATGCAATTCAACCACAATATGTCACTTCCAGTATCAATCTGAACGTAAAACTCTTTCGCAGGCGATCCCAACTTCACTTTCGTGAAATAGAGCCTGAACAAGGAAAACAAGATTAACCCCAAGCTTCAAAAGTACATGCCATATACTGCTTCAAACTTATTAGCCGTTAATATCATTATCATAATATAATACAATGATCTCAAATAAATACTCTATCCGTTACGGCTATTCCTCTTTCTTTCTTCTTCTTGCAAAAACGGTTAAAAGAAAATGCATAACGAAAATGGAATATTAAGAAGAATAAAAAATATACGGGGAAATTTGAAAGGAGGCGAGAAAAAGAATTACCCGTACCCAACGGAGTAAGGATCGGAGGTTCCCTGGACAGTGAAGTCGACAACGCCACCAAAGACACCTTGCAAGATTCGACTGTGGCGTGCTCTGTCGCGAGCTCTCAGCGCCTCTAATTCGACTCGTTGGTTCAGAGGAATGGCCCGTTCTAGAGGAAGAAATGTCCCCGTCAAACCGCCGTGAACCAGCGCCGCCGACAACGCGACGGTGGCTAACACGAGCCACAGGGAAACGGAGGCCCGCATTTTTGTCTGTCTTCTTTTTCTTCTTCGTCTTCAATCGCGACCACGACGACGCAGTTGGTGCATTGAGTCTTCTACAGAGACAAACAATAAAGAGAGAGAGAAGTAAGAGACCTGGTCTCTTTTCTCTCACTTGTTAAGTCTTAACTCGAATATTATACATTATAAGAGTAAAAATTAAACAAAGGAAAAATAATAGAACATTTTTATTATATTAGTATGTTTTTTTAGTTGTATTTTCTAAAGTACACACAAGAATATTAATAGGATCAGTATGGATAGCAATTCATCCGTGTTTTATATCCGTACTTATATTTATATATATATTTATATATTTTTGTAATATTTACGGATACATGTAAGTATTTAGAAAATAAAAAATTTAATATTTAACAACAAATTTTAACTAAAAATTCAAATAAAAATACAATACATAATTTTTATAAACTTTAAACAAAGTGCACATAACTTATTTGAATAGTGTTGAATAAGAATTTACAAATAAATAGAAATTTTTTAAAACTAGTTGATAAAAAATAATTCATTCAAAATCGATGTATTAATATTTTAATTATTTTTTGAATTTTTTTTAACTTAAATTAAAGTATAACGGGTATGAATATTCACAGATACAGATACTATAATACTTGTACCTACCCGTTAACATACGGGTATAAAAAAATACTTCTACGTATTATCCGTGCATATTCATTTTCAATATATATTTTCTACCTGTTACAAGTTTTATTTGCGGTACCCGATACAGATTATTTTTACTTCCTTATATACATATGTAATGTAAAACTACTCTCCCTTCTTTACAAATCTAAAGTTATTATCGTCATCTTTACTACATTAATTTACTAATTAGCATGTTCGTATGATACCGATTCATGCATATAATATAATATTATGTTAACATATGATTTCTATTTTTTTTAATTCTTTAAATAAACGTTATTTATTTTTAAATAGAAAAAAACACTCCAAATTTTTTCAAGACTCCAATATAGAAGTTTGGCTTAATTCTTTCTATAAGAATTAATCTATAAAGCGTCTTCAATGATTATTGTATCACAAAATTTGAATTTAGCAAATGATAAATAAAATACACGAATGGCTTAAAATTTGTTTGCGAGCAATTGCATCAACATTTGCCGAGTAATTTCGATGAGATTTTTTGTGACGTTTGCGTAGCTTTTCTTCTTGAGTGAGACATGTTGGGATCCTCAGTTCAATATGAAAAAGTATTGAAGTCCACATTGATAAAAGATGACGTTTGCAAATCTTAACTTGTAAATTAATTTTATGGTACGAGCTTAAAATTTTGATTGAAATTTGAAAATTGTGTGTGGAAGAGCATAGCAATTACCAAGATTGCAAAAAGATAGAAAGTGACGTTAAAGGTACAAATTCAATTTTGATTGGCCTCATTGCACAACCAGTAAATTGTTATTCTACTACGAAAGTTGGTCATGTGAGATTTTTGTAAAAAACAATGATTGTTTGAGTTATAAATTTTGTATGGGATGAAAATTGAAGGGAACAGAACCCAAGAAAGGATATCCGTTGTAACGCACTGTGACGGCAAAACTGTGGCACTGCCACTGCCTCCTGCTGCGTGCAGTGCAGAACGCGTGGACTATCTTCTGTTTTTTTTATTTTCTTTATTTTCCCGTGTTTATCACTTTTCTTGTTATTCATGTGATTAAAATTTTAGTCTAACTAAATTCTTCTTTATGTTTGTGAATAAAATAGAAAAATAAATGAGTAGAAATTAGTGTAAAACTTATCATATGATAATCGATAAAGTTATGGAGTTACCTATTTATTTGTGAATGACATTAAAATATTTTATAAGTTTTTATGACAGAATAGTAGTATTCTCCTATTTTCTTATCCCCGAAAAGAAAATATTATCTATATTTATTTAATCAAGAATTAGCGCATATGATAATGTAAATTACTTTTACAATAACTATTTTAAAAATCGTGTTTTAAATAGTTTGTAGTTAGTTGATAGTGTTACGCTCTAAACGCCTTTTTCACGGGATTGTATAAAAAGTGAGTCGGTTTTAAATTAAAAAATATTTTCACTTGTCTACTTTTTTAAAACGTACTTTTATTTGTAAGTATATTCTTATAATTTGCATATATTTAAAAAAGAAGATAAACTAATATATTTAAAGTAAGCTTATTTTTAATATATAATATTCAGGTAAAGTTATTGATGTTTATTTTTCACACATTTCAAGTGTGTAGGGATAAGGTTTTCTTTTCTCTCATATATATTTTATCAATAAAAAAAATCAAAATAATTACACTTTTGTTAACCAACACTACAATTAATCCTTAAAGGAAGAATTGTCAAAAAGCAATAAATCTATCACGAAGATTAAGAATTTAGTATCTCTATTAAATTTTGTTATAAACGATTAAAAATTTTATAATATTTTATTATTATTGAATTCTAAATAGGTCTACAAATGAAATTTAAGTGTTAGATTTATATAAAATATTAACACTCCTAAAATTAAAGACTACTTGTATTAAAGAATACTTTAACTTATTTTTTTTAATCCACTTTTAATTTATCATTTTTATTATTTTTATATCATCATATTATTATAAAAAATTAAAATAGATTATTTAAGAATAATGAAAATAATAAATTAAAAATAAATAAAAAAAGTGAGTTAAAATATTATTTTATTTCCTGAAATGAGTTATGATTAATGCATATGGCTAAGTGTTAAAAGTGGTGCCGTGTTTTTGGGACAATGTGATAGATCCCATAAAACACATTCAATATCTAAGAAACAATCACCCCTTTCCTTCCCATTGTGGTGTACGATATTGTCTGTCTTTGTTCCATTAGCATTAACTGACATGTCAAAACTTGTTTTATTTATTACATTTTGTGCATTGTATATTCTAATTATTTTCATTGTTTTTGCAACTAAATACAACTCACTGTCTTCCTATCTTGTTTTGCCCAAGAGAACCTACATTTGAAATATGTTATGTAATATTTAAAAAGAAAAATATTTTTTAACTACTAAATTTTGACAATTTTTTTTCACAATTTTAAATCATTTTTTAAGTAATTTTTTATTTTATTTTTTTCTTATTTTTAATATTTTAAAATCACTTAAAAATGACACTTTTGGTTATGTCTTTATTCACTTCTCTATTTGGAATTTGGAGAGACATACTCTCTTATAATGCACTATTTATGGTTTAATGGGTTTGCCGGATATTGTTTATTTCCAAACATATATTTGAATCTGTAATGGTATAATGGATGAAGAAATTGTTTACTTCACAAGTTATTTGGATCTATAATTTTTTACAGTGTGATTGAATATATTGATTTGTATTTAGTATGATGTTATTAGATTTGTATTTAGTACTCCTGAAGACAAACCTAGATATCAGGGATAGGACACGAGAAAACAGGAGATCATCAACTCTATGTTGTAGCCAAATCAGACGGAGGTGGTTAAAATAAATCATATATAACGCAACAAAGAATAGTTAAAGGAGATCAATGAAAAGAGGGTCTTCTCTCACTCCATAATCAGCTAGAAGAAAGTGAGACAAACAGGAGTGGTTTGACAAACAGATGACTCAACTTGTTCTTGATTTGTTTCTAAAGTGTAAGACCGGAACATTTATATATATATATGGCTGAAAAATTATATTATAAAAATTAATTAAAATTTGTTTTACGTTTAAATATTAAATTGAAAGTGACACTTATTTTCGACGTAAAAAGAAAGTTTCATAAAATAAAAGAATCTCTTTAGTATGGGTGGACTATGGCTATTTTGCTTCAGCTGGAAAGCTTCCTTCTGTGACCCATGGGCTGAGAACGGACGGATCCCCTTGAGTGGGTTTAAGTGATTTTCTTTTAAATTTGGCATCTGTTTGCATGTTGGTCGGATCTAATCCAGCCAAGTATGCGGTGATATTTGATTGCATTTTAATATAATTTTAAAAAAAATAATATTTTGATTACTAAATTTTTTATAATTTTCTTTTATAATGAGTTGTCACTTTTTTAAGTGATTTTTGAATATTAAAAATGAAAAAATAAAAAAATAAAAACCAATTAAAATATGCAACATAAAATTATAAAAAAAAAGTTATAGTGAACAAATCATTTTTCTTAATTTAAATGGTACAGTGCCCTGGAGAAGACTTGGTCATTATTCATACTAAATTAAAAATTATTTTGAAGTCTCCGACATGCATTACCAGTTTCTGATCACAGAGTAAACAACAATTAGAACACGTGATTACATACACAGCACAAACCCAAATCATTACAGGTAACTTCGACAATCCACTTTCCCCTGACTTCAGCGGGAGATTAATTAACAACTAACCAAATTAAACCAACAATTAACTAGAACCAGTAAATTATTTAACACCATTTCCATCTAATTAATCTGTACAACACAACCCCTGTTTGTTAAAACGGTAAATTATTTAACACCATTTCAATCTTGGAGTTCCAGATCAGGCAAGGGAAACCGGAGAATGGCAGCAACGCCGGTGAGCTGCGACAGTTGCGCCGCCGAAACATGCATCGGCGAATACACCAAAGCCTTTCCTCCACCGTCTTTCACCGATTTCACCAAACCATCGTATCTCTGCCTCGTACCAACTTCCTCGTTCCTGTAAAGATCATCGGTAATCAAAAGTATCTCAATCGCTTTCATTTCTCTCGCACGCTCCACCTCCTCGGATCCATAACACGCGCGGCCGGAATCGTTGCACACCATCTCCCACAACTCCCTAAACGCCCTAACCCTGCCGTCCTTCACCAGCACCGTCACCGCCGGGTTACTCAAGACTTTCTCCAAACTATCACCATCCTCCACGACCGCCACGCTCGTCTTGTTATCCTCGATCCACCGTATCCCCATCTTCCTCGCTTCCGAAATCGCAAATGCACGAAACTCCTCGCTCGTCACCACCACGCCCCTCAAAACCTTGAAATCCACGCGCTTCACCAACGCCGCCAACACTCGGCGGAAAAACACGGACGAAGAAACTTTTCCGTTTTTCCTGGAGTTGGGGCAGGCTTCGACCTTGGTGCAGTGCATGGTGGCTCCTTCTGCAACTATGTGGATCTCGGCGTGGTGCGGGTGGAAAAGAACGACGGCGAGGTCGGGGATGGAAGTGGCATTTGAATTGGAACGTTCTTTTTGGGTTGTGTCGTTGAGGGTTTGGACGGCGTCGTTTTGCCAGAGATTTTTTTGGAGGAGGAAGGGTTTGTTGGGTTCGAGGGAGATGGTGTGGAAGGAGCCTGCGGCGACGTGTTGGTTGTGGTGGAGGTTGCGACCTTGGAGGCGGAGGGTGGAGGAGTCTTTGTGGAAGTCTCGGCACGTGACTTTGAGTTGGAGGGTGAGCTTGACACGTGATGCTGTGTTTTTCTTGGCGGAGGAATCGTGGTGAACCTTGCGCGTGGTGTCGGCGGAAACGACGTCGCCGGGGAGGATGAGATTGTAGAGGACCCACACGTCGTCGGGTTCTTCAGCCATGAGCTTCGCAGTTCCGGTTTGGTTGAGGGCGAAATCTTTGTGGAGGATCTTCATTATTGAAGGCTTTAGCTTAATTTAGGGTAAGTCTATGTGAGAATAGGTATGTATGATATTGGAAGAGAGAGGAGGAAACCTGGTGGTGGTGTTCTCCTCTCTTCTTCTGGTGGAACACGCAGAGGTTGTTGTGGCTGGAATCGGACAGGTACAAGGTTCTTTGATGTTGTTGTATCTGTTTGGTTTTTGTTTAACGATGCATGGAATGGAATTAATAGAGATATTAGCATCAACTTGGTTCTTTCACCGTGCAAACAATTTATTCCTTATTTTGGTTGTAGGCTACATCGTGCATATGCATTCCTTCCATGCAACCTGCTCCACGTATTTTTATTTATCACATAATTTGTTTTTGTGTGGGATCGGTGTAATTGATCATGTAATGTATCCATAATCGTAATTCTGTCCTAAAAACCAAGTTGTTTAAATTCGTGTTTCTGTAGTTTAATTGATATTTGATAAATGTTGATAAAAAAAATTTATATCGGCAAACCATAAAAATTATATTTAACACGATGGACAAAATAATTATTACAAAAATTAATTAAAGGCATAAAATAATAATAATATGAAGACGAAAGCAGATATTATACGAGGTTGCTCCTAACAGAGTGGCGCAGACGGTGAAAAGTAATTATAATGATTATCTTTCAAAAATTTAATACAAGTAATTTGATATGATGATATGAAAAAAAATCGTAAGCGATTTATAGAGTTATTAAAAAAAATAAAGTTTTGGTAAGTTTAGAGAATAATAATTAAAGATGGCATTTAAAAAGTGATACTAGTTTAAAATAGTGAGATTCGATTATTTTTAATATTAAAATGTTTTAGTATAAATAGAATTCTTATAAATGAGTTTCATTATTTTAAAACACATCATCTCTCTAAAAACCACTTCTCTACGGTTATCTGACTTCTCTCTAGAAGTTCTCTGACTTCTCTCTAGAGGTTCTGTCTCTTTGGTCGTCTGATTGAAGAACCGAGACCGTAGGATTGATCCTCTCGGCGAGCTCTTCAAATTGGACCGATCAATTTATCTGTTCACGTAAGTTGAGTTTCCGCTCTCTTTGTAGTCTTTTCTATTTTATGTTGCATGCGAGCTCTCTTTCGCTTGCATGTGACGTTTTAATCATCAGTATGAGTCTTTGTTGATCAGTGATCATAATGGTAGGTCCTGATCGTTCTTGTGATGTTTCTATGTGTAGATAGAGCATCCCGTGGAGTTAGATATGTTTTGGTGTTCTTTAAACGGTTTGGGTCTGCAGAGTCGCTTTGTCAGGTAAGGGAAGCTGATAATTGGATTTAGTTAGATATGTTTGCTATTTTGATGTGTTTCATTGCATTAACTTATCTGAAATGAATTTTTTTGACTGTCTTGGTATGCTTTGAGTGAGATTGGGTGAATATGAACCTGTTGTATGTGAATTATGGAGGAATTTCATGGAGAAATTCTAAGTGTGGATGAGGTAGGGTATGCAAAGACATTAGGACTCAGTTTTGGTTGGTATCCTGACGCTGCAATAACCATTAAGGCTCATATAGAGTATAATGAGTTATGTCGTGAGGAGTAGCAGGAGGTCTTAGCCACTGGACTCGATCAAGTCTTTGGCGCGAAGGAGACTTACCTGGTGTGATGATTGG
>Ga0099822_1007685_pt1 | contig 13892 bp, 8 predicted proteins | sample CowpeawhiteBW_FD_76839 | JGI IMG/M metagenome (GOLD analysis project Ga0099822, IMG submission 76839) | Root nodule microbial communities of legume samples collected from California USA - Cow pea white BW | ecosystem: Host-associated > Plants > Roots > Nodule | place: USA: California | collected... | reverse complement strand
TATTTTTTTAAATATATATATATATATATATATATATATATTTTTTATTATATAAATATATATTTAAAAAATTAATAATATTTTTTTAAAAAAAAATAATAAAAAAAATAATATATATTTTTTTTATTATATATTTTTTTAAAAAAAATTTTATTAATTTTTTAAATATATTTTTATATTTTAATATATATATATATATATATATATATATATATATTTAAAAAAATATATAAATATTTTTTAATTGAGTAATTAATATTTTATAACTTAAAATAATTATTTTATTTACATTTTAAATTATTATATTATAATTGATAACTAAAACAATTTGAAACTTAACTCGTAACATTATTATATGTTTTTATTTTTCAAATAATATAATATAAAAAATTAATCTCTACAAATATTTTTTAATTTAGTTTTTAGTAAAAAATGAACTGAAACACCAAACAAAATTATCAAAACAAAATAATAAATTCAAAACAACAACTCAATTCGTTAAATTTTGGAAAAATACATATTCACTTTGTCATGTTTAGGGATGACAAATTAATTTATAGGTATTGTCTGAACTCATCTCTCTTTTGATAGGAAATTCCTTTATTGACTCGATATGGGTATAGAAAATATCTAACTTTTTCAATTGGGTATGAAAATGAAGATGAAAATGATGATGTATATATTCAGTGATGGATCTTGATCAAAAAGTTTGAAGGGGTCAAAATTATATATTCAAATTTTATATATTTAATTATTATTACTAATATAACAAAAGTATATAATTTAGTATTGAAATTTTTGTATGTTTTCCTTAAAAAAAATTATAGTTTTGAAATTGTATTTGATATAAAACTCATCTTAAGTAAGTTTTTCTAACTTTATCTCTTTCCCGGTATATTCCCATATTTGAGAATGTTTTTCTTATAATAAGTTCCAAAAACTTAATATAAAACATTCCGCCTATAATTCAAAAGAATTAATACGAAACTTCTCACTTCTAATTCTTTGAATCTTAAAAAATGATTCTCTAATTCAACAGTTGAATTCTTAGTATCATGCTTGAAAATAGGTGAAGAAGTTAATTTGTATGGTTTTTATCTTAAAGGTATCTCCCCTTTTAACACTTTAAAAAAAATGAATCTATTATTTTATTTTTCATTAATATACCTATTTAAAAAATTTAAGACTAAAAAATAATTTATCAAAATCTAATCAAAGATTGAGAGATGTAATTATTAAAAAAAAATGATAATCAAGTCACATTTAAGAAATGGTTATGAAAAAACATATAGTATATATAACTTTTCTTTTTATATTCATAAAAAAAATTAATATACAAAAAACTCATAGGATGAAAAAAAAAACTAAATATCAAACTAATATTTTTCCTACCAAGAGTAAGGACATAGTTACTTCTTTTTATTTATCTTGAAAGAAAACTATCTTGGAAGAGATCGGATGAGAACTAAGAGCGAGATAATGAATTTATGTATAACTTTCTATTTTTTCTTTAAAACAAAGAATAAAAGAAGATATGCAAGAGTAATAAATAAATACAATACGGGAGAAACTTAAAATGGGAAAGAACAAAAAAAATACCTCAATAAATTTTATTATGTTTAATTTTTTATTTTACTATTTATTAATATTAAATATATATTTTCTAAAACAGTAAAAAAATTAATCTAAAATATTTAAAAAATAAAATAAAAAATCTTAGGGGGGCCATGGCTCCCTTGCGGACCTTCTAAGATCCGCCATTGTACATATTCGTCCCGTCCCCGTCCCCATCCTCGTATCCATCATAATACCCATCCCTTCAATATTTTCCCCTTAGATTCTTAAAAATACTCATAGTTTATTAAGTAATCTTTTATATATATATATATATATATATATATATATATATTACACACTATCTATTTTTTATTTTTACTCTTTTTTAATATTTTTATTCATTGTATATTTTCTTTTCATATTAAAATGTTTAACACTCTTAATTTAAGTATTTAATAACATGAAAATTTAATTTACTAGGTAATATAAAAAATGTATCTTCTTTATTTTTTATTTTTTTTTCATTTGAAGAATTTTTTTGTTTCGTTAAAACAATTTTTGTTATCTTTCAATCATTGACTAGGTTGATATTTGAAATTTTTTTTATATCTCTAAGGTATTTTTCATCTCATCGTACCTTTAGTTATACATTTATTTATTTTTTGTGCGATTTCATTCGATGGTATCTCAAATAGTTTCTACGACAAATCTAATAATTTTTAAAATATCTTTATTTTTTTTATTTTGATATTTTTAATAATTAATTTTATTTTTTAATTCATTATCATACCTGTAATTTTATCATTATAATTTTGTAAATAAATTTTATTTACTATAATATAATAATTTAATGTAATTGTTATTGAATATTTTTTATTATCATTTGTTAGATATGTATAAGCCATGAGAGAAATAAGAAAAAATGCGTACAAGAAAAGTTTGGGTGAAAAATAACTCAAAAGAGAGTTTGCTTGCTTATTGATTTATTAGAACATTTGTTCAATATATAGAGTACAATGTCCCATCATATAGAAGAAAAAGTAAAAAACCAAATAAAATAGAATATTGATAATAACAAAAAGAGAATCAAATATATGATATCTCTATCAATATACAAAAAAATAGGAGATATATAATATCTTTATCATCATCCAACATATATTGAAGTTCAAAAGATCAAATATCTATGTTAAAATTTTATTATTATTAGTTCAATCTGTGTTCTATGTGTGATTTTGATCAAGTGATGTATTATAACTTTTAGGGTTAAATATGTTTTTGGTCCCTCAAGTTTCAGCGAATTTTGGAATTAGTTCATCTTCGAAACTTTATACCAATTTAGTCCTTCATCTTTAGAAATGCGTGGATTTAGTCTTTCTTATCAAATTTTGTTAAGTTTATTTGACATTTTAAATGCATTTTATGATAATATTTGAGTTAACATTGAAACTATAAAATGTATCAAACGATGTAAACAATTCAAATACTATCATGAAATACGTTTGAAACGTTAGATAAACTTAACAAAATTTGGTTAAAAGGACTAAATTCATGCATTTTTAAAGACAAAGGACTAAATTTGTCAAAATTTTTGAATAGGGACTAATTCCAAATTTCACTGAAACTTGAGGGACCAAAAACATATTTAACCTTAACTTTTATTAGTGTATAAAAATTAGATTTTGTTAAAATTTAAAAAATTGAAGTAAATAGACATTTAAAATATTTTTTAATTTGAATATTTGTTTTTCTTTTATATTTTTTTAAAAATATTTTAAATTTTTATTAAGTTTCATTACCGTTTGTAAATTTAGTAAATATTTTCATTCTTATGAAATTTTATTTGGTATTATAATTTAAAATGTATACAATTATTTTTTTTTCTCTAAATATTTAATATTGAAGAAAAAAAATCTCCTTTTGATATGGAATATTTGATATTATTATATTTCTTTTATCGTAATTTTTTAATATTTTATACAAAATTAATTAATTGATATTGAAAAGGTAAGAAAACATGTAAGGGTACATGTACGAATATATACCATTAATATATGTAAATTTAATAAATATTTTGGTTTTCATGAAATTTTATTTAGTATTCTAATTTGAAATCTATACAATTATAATTTCTTTCTAAATATGTGATATTAAATAAACAATTCTCGTTTTAATATTGAAAATTTGATTGTATTATGTTTCCCTTTACCTAATTTTTTATTATTTTATAAAAATTAATTAATTGATAATTGAAAGAGAAAAAAAGCGGGTACGATACATATACGAGTACAAGTATATATCGTTACTCGGTGGAGATTTGACAATTCTTTTGTTCTGGAATTGGATACGAGATAGCGAAATCTGTCTCTGTCCTTTCCCGTTTTCATCCCTTATCATATATAATAATTAACTCGATAAATTAAACAATATAACGTCAAATAAAAAAAATAATTAAAACCAATGCATAAAAACAAAGAATTTAGTCTTTAACTGGTTTAATAAAAATCTATTTATGAATATAATATTTGTTTTGTATATTAGTGTCCATTAGTTTCAACATGATGATTGGTTGATTAAAAGGATATATGTTTACGATCTAACAATGTACAAACATTTAAAAGTAATAGAAAATAAAATCATATGTAACCAAACAAATTTTGGAGTATATAAAATAATAAACACAGTTACCAAATAAATAAAAGAAAAGTCAATATAAAAAATCATATAATATAGTAAACAATTAATTAAAATATCATCTTATAATATATAACCTTTTGTAATTCTTTTTCTTATTATTTTAGGGTAGGCAGCTTCATACTTCAACGAGTAGACATTTAAAATATAATATACAATTCAAAGATATGTAAATAGGAAATAAATACTTTATACCAATATACATAAGAGAACTATTTTTCATGATTATGTGATGATAATAATAGAGTTTGTTGATTTCGTTTTCTTCACCAACATTCACAATTTCACAAATCTTTTTATTCAAATTCAGTAAGGTGTAACCATAAGGAGTCTTAAATAATTTAGGAGATGCACATAACATTTGAAGAGTACCCTTCACCGTTAGTGGCATTCGACCATTGTAATACACAATTGCAAGAAATTAAGGTAGAAAAATTACTTTATATTATTAGAAAATGATTAACAAATATATGAATAATATAATAATAATAATTAGAGCAATAAAAATACTAAAAAATATATATAAATCAACGAATATTAATTACATCAAATAATTCTTATAATCATAATAAATAAAAAATAAATGAGGAAAGGAATCAAAATAATTCGAGTTGAAACACGCATAACGTTATTTTTATAGAGAAAACGTCCCTACTGCACAGGACAATACACAATATTATGTACTCCTCTCCCAACATACAACAATTCGTCAGATCAACCGAATGCAATAAATGATCTCTGAACTTTATGAATACATTGCTATAAGATAATATAGAGAAGAAAAGAAAAACACTTTTGAGAGAACTCTAGTATTTGTTGTGTCTTTTCCCATGCACCTAGGTGGTATTTATAGGTAGAGAAGGGAGACATAAGAGTCAATTGTAATAAAAAATATAGTCACTAAAACCATAAATAATATTAACCCATCAAATTAAAAGTCCAAAAAAAATATTAGTAACTGTATGATAATATTTTAATTATATTTTTTAAATTATATTAAAATATTTATAACAATCCCCCACATAATTTAAAAAATAAAATAAAACAAAATATATTATCTTTTAAAACAAAATATTATAGTTTAGTGTAAAGAATCTTCCAGGTTTGAGCCTTACACCTAGTGCTTATAAACTTTCATTCGAGAAAATGCAGAGACTTGATTGTCTTGAGCTACATCCCTTGTGACCGTCGACCGGGTTTTAGTAAATAACACATACAATATCGGTGTTCATTTTAGGTTCTAATTGGTGGGTGCATGTTACAGTCTTGTGCATGTATCTTGTTTCATGAGTATCACTTAAAGACTTGTCCATGTCTCACAATGGCGTCCCCACCATCACACTCGCTAGGTAAACTCTCAAATGGTGGTTTGTGACTCACACCCCTACAATAATTGTCATTGGGTTTATTAAGAGGTATTTTATAAAATAAGCATAATAATGCACATACCTCAACTTTATTATTGTCACAATTTATAGTACACCTCGCCATAGGAATGAGACATACAATTTAACCAAATTAGTTAGTGTACTTTAGTCAACAACAACTTCTTTGTTACCCATTGAATTCCATTCCATGGGATCGTCATTCATGTGGAGATGAGTGTTCATTGTTGCAACTAATTTATGGACTATAGTCTCATTCCCCTCAATGACTCAAATACTTGTTGATGCATCAACCTTTTGATAAGCAGATATGCAATATCTCTTTCTGACCTGACAAAGTCAATACAGATAATAACATGAGTAACTAAGTTTCTAATAAATTTGTCTTTCATTCTCATATGTCAATTTCATTGACATTTTTACTAGAAATTTTAAATATAACAATTTGATTATCATAATGCATTAAAAAAATGAATAATTTATGCTCGCATAGTAGACCATGACAGAACAACAACTTTTTAACATATTTCCATGATATTGCACATCCATCCAAGGTTAAAACATAACCATAACCAATAGTTGATTTTGTCACCAAAATCAATATCCAATTTACATTAATATATTCTTCAATCATCTGAAGAAATTGGACATATTGTAATAACTAGAAGAAACACAAATAATATTACACTAGATGGAAAAATAGTACTAGAGGTATATTTAGTTTTTGCAAGACACCCCACACTTGAAATATTTTAAATGTGGTTCTTTTTTCTTTCATAACTCATAAGAAGTTTTATCACAATCTTTTTATGTTAAAAAACAAAGCTAGCAAGCAGAATATAAAGTTTCATTGATATAATGTTAGACAAGCTAGAACTTGAAGCATAACATTTACCATATCAAGCAAAAACATTTTTTTTTCTTTCGTTGTATCATTAGATTATTACTACATGAAGATGTTACTTAATAAATAATACCATGAGTTTCACACAAAACACTCATTTATTTAGACATGTATTCTCATTTTCAAAGACGTATATTCATCACTTCCCTTTTTAATTAATTTTGTACCTCAAAATTTTATAATTTGAATGGTCTTTTACCAAATTTCTTAACAATTATTATAATAGTATGTCATATATCACAACTTTCAACATCTGTAATAATCAAATAAGAACTAGTAGATATTTTATTACAAGATAAAAATACTTAACTCAAACAAATCATCACAAATATATCATTTACTAACCAAAACACATGTCTAGAAATAATAATCATATTGCACTCAAAAACCACTTCATAATCTTGTTGAGCAGCAAAGAAGTTTCTAAATTCATAAATATGAAAAACTTTTTTTATTTAAAAAAAAATCTAGAAGACAAGTTTAATTTTACTTGACCATCATCAATTTCTTATATGAAGATTTTTTTTTTCAGCACACACATGATCATAAGCATGATGTCAATTAAAATAATTCATTTTAATTTTGTCATAAACAATATTTTTAAAATCATAAATCTCGTAAAAGATATATTTATTATCACTCAATTTTTTTCATATAAATATCAAGATAAATTTTTTTCCTTAAAATGCATAGTTTTATAATTCAATAGTAGTTTTAGTATGACGAATTATTTTATAATTGTTTTCATACAAAACACTTGAAATATATTCATGATCTATAACATATTCATGAGTTACAAGAGTATAAGATATTAAATCATAAATTAATAAAATAGAAAAAAATATTAACTTTAAACATCACACAAATTTTATTTCCAGAATTTCATTTATCCATAATTTTATTTATTGTTACCAATAGAAGTAAAAACAATTATAGACATAAATTTCTATGTTTAGTTGAGACTGATTTAATAATAATCATAACAAACACATTAATTCATAACAAACAATTATATAGGTAAAAAAAGGAGACACAAAAAGTCAATTGGAATACAAAATATAATTGCTAAAATCATAAATAACATTAACCCATCAAATTAAAAATAAAAAAAATAATAACCATAAAATAATATTTTAATTATATTTTTTAAATTATATTAAAATATTTCTAACATATATTTTCTATGCATGAACGATGGAAGTGTTTTAAAATATCCGTGTGACTGAGATATCAAATCCATTAGTCTAAAAAAAAAGTATATATTTATGGGTTTTGGTGTATCACATAAAACATGTTTTTATTACATATAAAATTAATTGTTTATTTTAATTTTTTTTTGTTAATTTTTATTGATCTTCCTCTCTCTTGACCACTGTACGAATAATAGATGGTCATATACGTAACTAGGTGACCATAGATAGTTTAGAAGTTATTGGAAATACTATTTTATAAATAATTATTATATCATTCATATTTATTTAAACAGTGCGTGTATGATTTTTATTAATTGTGTAGTGTTTTCAAACAATAACTATGTCAGCATTAAACAAATTAATATACGTAAATGTATACCTATTTCACTAGGTTAAATCTTTAAACAAAATAAGTATATAATCTTAAAATACCATTATAAAAATTATTTGGATCAGTACTATTATAATCATTATGGTGCATATATACCCTAACGAAAATAAATAAAATTGATTTAATAAACAGGGTTAAATATATTGTTTGTCTCTTAACTTTCAGTGAATTTTGGAATTAGTTCATTTCGAAACTTTAGACCAATTTAGTCCTTCATTTTTCGAAATACGTGGATTTAATCTTTTTAATCAAATTTTGTTAAGTTTAGTTGATATTTGAAGCGCGTTTTATAATAGTATTTGACTTAATATTAAAGCAAAAATGTGTCAAACAGTATAAACAACTCAAATACAATTCTGAAATACTACGAAACATCAAATAAAAACCAAACAAAAATTGATTAAAATGACTAAATCCACATATTTTAAAAGATGAAGGACTAAATTGATCTAAAGTTTTAAAATTGATTAGTTCCAAAATTCATTGGAAATTAAGGGACAAAAAACATATTTAATCTTATTTATTAAATCAAATTTATTTATTTTCGTTAGGGTATATATGGACCATAATGATTATAATAGTATTGATTCAAAATTTGATTAAAAAGACTAAATTCATGTATTTCAAAAGATGAAGGACTAAATTGATCTAAAATTTTGAAATGGACTAATTCCAAAATTTATAGAAAGTTAAAGGACAAAAATATATTTCACTCTAATAAATATTAAAGAGCTATTAGAGGATAATTATATAAAGCTTAAATTTAGGCTTCTAATAATGGGTTTGAGCGAAGCCCATTAAAGTTCACTGGGCTTTATTTATCAAATAGCAAATGGCATTTTATGTCGATTTCTTTTTAAAATAATTTTTCTTGCCTCCAAGTCATTTTACTACATCTTGTCTTATTCATTCCTTCACTCACATAGAAATGTGATTTCTTTTCATTTTAATTTATTTGTTGGTTGAATCCTCTTTTTTTTTTTTTCCCTTAAATATTGCTTTTATTTGTTTATGATAATTTATTTTAATGCTACGAATATGAAGCGAGTTCAGATGTTTGACAGATCATTAGTGAAAAATAAAAAGTATAAAAGATTATGAAAAAAATTATGTATCTTTTAAATTATATTTTAACATGTGATTTTGAAAATTACTTTCCAAAATAAATATATTTCTAAAGAGTTATTTCGGCTAATATTAAAAGAATTTATGTGATATTGGTAATAGAGTATAATAAATAGTTGGAGGTCCTATTACAATTAGAGATTAATAGGATTCGTTAGATATATTATATGAATTCCAATTTCATTAAGACAAGTTCTGTTTTAACTCTAAACATTTCTGGCTTCACACAAATTAAAATACTTATGTCTATATTCAACTAAATTTAAAAACTCAATTTAATCAATAACAAAATACTAATTTTATATGTTAAACATTGATATAAAATAATCATTGTTCAAGGGATATATAATTTTTGTTTATCCATTAATATAATAACTTGCACAATCAATCTTATTAGTATAACTTTAATGGTTAAATATGTTTTCTTTAATAGTTAAACATGTTTTTAGTTTTTAATTTTGAAGCCAAATTAAAATTCGTCTGTGATCAAATTTTAAAAAAGAATTAATATAGTGTTTTTAATATAATTACATTTTTTTTTATTTGTCAAACATATTTTTTAACTGACATTAAAATAAAGACGTATCAAATGAAGTAAACAACATAAATGTTAACACGAAATGTGTTTGACACGTTTAACATAATTAGATTAAAAAAATTATATTTATTCATTTTTATATTTGGGACAAAAATTTATCAAAATTTTGAACAAAGACAAATTTTAATTCTATATGAAAATTAAGATGCTAAAAATATATTTAACCATCATTTTAATATTATTATGTTAACTTTCATAATTACACAACCACACAAAATGCAAGGGTTTGGGTATACCTACCCTCTTTATATCCAACAAAAGTTACATTATAAGTAAACATCCATATATATGAAACTCAGCTAACTTTTCTTACCTCAACAAAGTGTTGTTTTTAAAAGCAAATAATCATAAGATAGGAAAGTCATATTTAATCTTACGAAATTTGATTCAAGATCAAAATACATAATTACGTACCCATAGTAATTAAAATTTATCTTTTCCGATCAATCTCAACCCAAAACAATGACAAAAACATAAGAAGAAAATATGTTTGTTTAAAATGAGAGAAAAATGAGAATATTATTGTAATAGAAAAAAAAAAGATAAATAGTTGTTTTAAAACTAAAAGATATACTAATGTTATTTAACATAATTTTAAGAAAGATAAGTATAATTAAAAAAAAACAAACTATGTTTATATCTTTGTCTCCGTGTTTTGAGATTATTTTTTATTCCTTATTTAACATTAAATCCTCACCGTTATTATGTTTTAACTAAATATATATAAAAAAAATTGCCTATTAATGGTATATAAATCCAAATTAAAAATAATTTTACAATTTCACGTTGTATTTAAAAAAAAAATTATATCTTCTTGTAATTCACTTTAAAAAACACACACAGAGAAACACGACATTTTCCTCTTATAAAATAACAGGCTTGGAAAATATATGTATGTAAATTTAATGCTAAGTAAAATTTTCAAATTTTACATATTATTTTTGACATCAGACAATCTAGAACATTTGTCCCTCATCTTTTTCTCTGTTTAACTTTAACAAGAAACATTGGGTCAAGTGAAATATTTCAATTCAAGAATCACACACATTGACTAAGGATAAAAACAACACCTTCAATTTTTCACATGTATGGTAATGCTTGTTAGAACCAAAACATTATGGTAAAAAAAGTGTAGGAATCTGAATTTCCCTTGTAACATTTATTTAATTAATATGTATTTAAGAAAAAAAATCTCTTATTTTTATAGCTTAAATATAAGTGCAAGTGCAACTATATAAAACAAATTATTAAGATATAGTTATTGCATGAAATTACATTGCAAATGGAAGGAAAAAAAAAAAAAACCCTACATATTTAAACTCACTAAACCATTGAATTTTGTTGCATGAAATTACGTGGAGTGTAGAATGGTTAACATTTCCATTTTTTGGAGCTTGCATTCTTGAGTAGTGATAGCACATATTTTCCAACATAACGTTATATCACTCAATTGAATTAGTCAAATTCCATCAACACCAATATTTCACTAAAATAATAACTATGTTCACATAATCAACACAAAAATATTGCATATTCAACGGCATGCTCAACAATCCAACACTCTTTCGTCCTTTCATTCAAACCCTAACTTTCACTATTTTGTTTTCATCTTTCATTCTTCTTATAAACTATCAATTTTCTTCTTATAGTTTATTACACCTACCAATAAGAAACTTCACTATGATTATTCAAATTTCATTCAATCAAGCTAAATGTTTAACAACAAAGTAGAACCATTCAACTTTACATCAACCCCACCATTGGTTCATTTGCATATGCAAGACCTTGTTTGAATTTTGAAAATGGTATCAAACATTTGTCACTTTCTTGAAGCAATTAATTAGTATTCTTGTATAGACAATGCAATTGATTTCATAAACAAAACCTAGTTAACAATATATTCAAGGTTTCCTCGTATGTTTTGTCATGTCACTAATATTCTAATCCACTAATTAACCAATAATACTAATTTAAATTACGGTTAAATATGTTTTTAGTCCTTAAACTTTAACGCGTGGAATCCGTCTTTGAACTTTAAAAATAAATAAGTATTTTTGTCTTAATTCAACTAGGTTAATTTTCTTAACATGTTAAACACCATTTAAACTGTTTACACTGTTTGACACTTAAATGTTAGTTTGAAACACCGTTTAACACGTAACAAATAAATTAAAGTAGTTGATTTAAAAAAATGCTATATACATTTATTTTTAAACTTTGGGACCAAAATACATTAAAGTTTGAGAAAGAGGTAAATTTTAATTTTGCGTCTAAATTTGTAAACTACAAACCTATTTAATCCTTTAAATTATTGTATATAGTTGTTGATTTTGAGAAGGTTATGTATATATTATTAATCAATTTGTATTACTTAAATCCACCCATTGGGTTTCACCTTATTTTTTTCCCCAACCCTAATCTTGAATTCCAAATATTGAAAAGAGAAACAAGTCAAGTATCATTCTAACAATTTTTTTTATAGTGATTAATTAATATATAGAAAATCTAATGCCGGCTATTATTTATTAGTAACTAAGGTAAGTAGTAACCAAACCAATATACACTCTATTATTAGTTTTTAACGAAAGTCTTGACCTAAAGTATATTATATACATTGATTCAAAGATGAGTCAACAAAAGTTATCGAATAAAACCAAAAGATCCTATGCTATGAAGAGACTGCGGGTAACTGTTCAATCATGACTCAGAAGATAGAAGTGCATGCAATTGTAATGAAATTGTGGTCAACATTGGACAAATTGAAAACCAAAATATGTTACATCATCAATAAATTATAAGCCAAATAGAAGCCACACATTTTCATGCTAAATTGCTGCACGTATACTCCATTTACACTTGCCAAACAAAAGGGTTGGTGCCACTTCGGTCAATATGTGATGATGATGTAATTAAATTAAGTCTATTCAAAAATTATTTGTGGGTCCATTCATAATTTTTGTTATTAAATTATTAAAAATTGGAGTTTGAAAGTTAATTTCAGAAGATAAACTTTTTATAAAATTGTAATTTGATTTTAGTTTTAGTGAATGTAGAATTTTCAATATATTCTTTAATGTTGAAGATTAGATATATCGAATGTGAGATTCAATTTCATGAATAATAACATGATAGATATATGATGAAATAAACTATGAATTAAAATGTAAATATTAAATTTTACCTTTTTATGCATGAATCTCATATCTAAAGAAAAGTGTACAACATATGTATATGTATACAGTGTTCTGAAATCAGATTAAAGAAATTTGAGTTGAACTTTTAAATGTTTCAAGGAAAAATAATAAAAATTGATTCTGTGTCGTGGATGTAAAGGTTAATGGTCAACATCATTATATAACAATTTATTCTTAAGAAAAAATAGTTACTTTTTAAAATTAATATAATTAGTTTGGAAGATTAATCCATTCTCCTAATTCGATAGATAATCTGGATTCACAAAAACTAATTATAATTCTTAAAACTAGGTAAACACAGTTCACTCTAATTTTTTTTAATTTTATATATATATATATATATATATATATATATATATATATATATATATATATATATTATATACTTTTTCCGAGACGGAACATTTGCCTTTTTTTAAAGAAATATAATTTATCACTTTCCACTGTAGTTTTTGATAACGTAGAAGTATAGAATTATGTTAATTGGAATTATGTTAAGTAGATCTAGACTATATTTAACTGTTATATAATTTAAAATCCTACCTTTTATGACATTATTTTAAAAATGTTTACGAGAATTTAGAGTTAATGAACAAATGTTGTTACCGAATATATTTGGAGCAGATTAAAAGTGAGGTTTTGGGTGACACGGTGTATTCTGTAATGGCAACTGGCAAACTTAATTAGACTGAAGAAGCCATCTTGGACCCAATAACCACCGTTTCTAAATCTACATATTTTACTAAATAATTTATTTTTATTTGTTAGTCCATATTTATTTAGAATATATATATATATATATATATATATATATATATATATATTTTTTTATATATTTTTTTTTTTTTTTT
>Ga0099822_1007683_pt1 | contig 13894 bp, 7 predicted proteins | sample CowpeawhiteBW_FD_76839 | JGI IMG/M metagenome (GOLD analysis project Ga0099822, IMG submission 76839) | Root nodule microbial communities of legume samples collected from California USA - Cow pea white BW | ecosystem: Host-associated > Plants > Roots > Nodule | place: USA: California | collected... | reverse complement strand
TTTTTTTTTGTGTAAATTTTATTATATATAATTTTTATTTTTTTTTTTTATCTTTTTTTTTTTTTTTTTATAAATATATATATATATATATATATATATATATATATATATATATATATATATATGTGTGTGTGTGGGCGCGTGCATTAAATAGTACTACAAAACGTCTAAATGCAGGTTTAATTCATCTTAAATGGAGATTCCATTGTATCTTTTCAAAATAATACTATATAATTTTTATACTTAGAAACTATATATATATATATATATATATATATATATGTGTGTGTGTGTGTGTGTAAAATCAATTCGGATGAGTTGGGTTTTAGATGAGTCGGGTTAAAAATCAACCTGTATTGAAATTTGTGAAAAAATTTTAACCTGATTCGAACCCGTGGTGAGCTGGGTTAACTCGCGGGTTTTAATTCATTTTGATAGTTCACAACAAATTGAATAGATAATAAATTTATTTAGGATAGGTTTATGAATTTGATATTATTTTAAAAAGTGAAATTTCTAACAATTACTTTTAAGAACTGATATTTTTAACAATTATTTTTTTAAAGATTTATGTGAATTCTTTCGGTAATTATTACTGGACAAATTTATAAAATATTACAAGCATTATTAAAATCTTTATGCATAGTATATTTTTATTTTCATTTCTCTAGTACATGGCTTCTATCTTTTACAAATGATTTATTGAACAAATTAATCCATCAAATATTCACTGAACGTAATTAATATAATCATTTATTTAATTATGTAAATAATTAATATAGATATTGTTTAATTATTTAATTGAAAATTTTTAAGGTAATATATCATATGCGACAAGAAGAGTTCGTTTTAAATATAAATTTATTCACTAAGTTAAGTTAAAACTGTAAACAGAAGTTTAAATAACGATAAATATTATTTTACTCGATAAAATGTATTCCCTTCGACTACCAATACAATTTTTTTTTATTTTAATGAGAAAAACTAACTTTATGAATAAATTTTTTATTTGAGCTTTAAAAATCTATCTACTTATCTATATATAAATATTATATTATACTTGTTATGGAAGACAGAAAATGTTATTATACTTACTAGAAAGAAACTAGGTTGTGATAGGAAGCAAAGTGAAATTGCTTGATAGGATTAATTATTTAGTCATGACGAAAATAGAAATTTGAGGACCACATTCGTGAAGAACACGAGAATAAAGACGGTGAAATAGATATGGCCACGAAAATATGCTCAAAACTTGTATAATATAATAAACAAAAATGGTTGAGAAATGAAGTGAGATATATTATTATAGCATCACTTGTAATTGTAAATGGCATCGAACTCAATTCACATGTTGTACGTTTCTTCCTTCAGTCTGTGTTTCCTGAATTCATCTCCCTTTCAACTTTCAAAGCTCTCACAACAATTTAAACCTCTGAATTCCATTCCTCTCAGTGGAAGAAAACAACACTGCAACATTGTTCGATTTCCCAGAGAAAGAATAAGGACCAGAGCAACCATTGATGATGTTGAAACAGACCAACTTTCCTCAACACCTATTGTTGAGAATGAGAAAGCCATAAAGGTACCATCTTATCCTTTGGGGTTCCCATTAATGTTTCAAGCTTTGTTTTTTCGTTTCTTAGATACTGTTGGAAAGTCTTCGGATTCACATTGAGTTCTCTAATGTTCAGCTTGAATTTCTACTCGCATGTTTTGTTTTGTGTTAAAAAAATTGATTCGGGGCTAGAATTGTTAATATAATTTCAGTATTTCCTTAGGATGTAGAGGATAGTGTGAAAGTGTTAAAAGATGCAGCTAAGACAAGAAAGGTTGCAGCAGAGGAGGTTCTTTCTGCACTGTCTATCATTGAGAAAGCAAAAATTGATCCTTCTGTTTTTTTTGAAACCCTTGGTGGCAATAAATCTCCTGGGAGGACCTGGATGCTGATTTTTACTGCCGAGGTTAACATAATTTTTTGGTAGCTTTTCATTTGGCTATAATTGTGTTTCTTATTATGCATGCTTGCGGTCATCTGCACTAAACAATGTCTGCTTTTGTGCTGAATTTTAGAAAAAATTAAAAGGTGGTCGGTATTTTCCTCTCACAGCAGTTCAGAGGTTTGATGCCACTGTAAGTCTCTTTCCATGAAACTATTCGTTCTTGTTGCATACTTGTCCGGTGTTTGTAGTCAAAACATCAAGTTTACTTTCATCTGTCTGTTGATAAATTTTTAATTTTTCATGTTATGAAGAGTGCTGGTAATACATTTTCTAACACTCTCTTTCTAACTCACTCTATTATTAGTTAAAATTTTTCGAAAATTACAAAATTATGAGTGTGGTTCATTAAAGAAGGTACGAGATCTACACAAATTTATCACTTTCAATAAATTTCGACCAACACTAATGAATGTGTTTCTTCTAGCTTTACATTTCTTGTGTGCTATTGAGTTTTGAACTGATGTTGTTTCTAGCTGGAAAAGCATGGGAAACCTTGAAACAAGAAACTTTGATGGGTGCTAAGAAAATGTGGTAAAGAATAAATGTTGTTTTAATCTTTAGCCTTTAGGGTATTGCTCTGTCGTCCATTAACTCATTCTCTGACCAACATTCAGTGTTCATTGCTTACTTCTGAAATTATTAATCTGTATCTGATTTCAAGTATGTTTCTATTATCTTTATCAGTTTTTGAATGCGTATATGATCTCAATCATCACACCATTTGGTTTCCCATCTCTTAAAACTCACACGAGTCACCTTGGGTTGGGCGAAAGCATTTTTTATTTGAATCCTTTGTGGAGGAGCGAATTTCCATCCTTTCTATCAGTTTTGGATCTAATTCATTTTTTTTAAACTTAATTTATTTAGTGAAGAGAGAGAACTGTTAACTTTGCATTGAATTGTGATGTAGCTACTTTTATCATCTTGATCTATGACTGTGAGGATTTAGGTTGTCTAGAAAAAGTACTTTATAAGTTAATTGAAAGTAGAAAGCTATTAGCTAAAAGTTGAGAACACATGGTTTATTGAATTAATTGGAAAAGTTGTATTCCTGTTGTCAGTTTCATTCTGTGTAAATTTTCTGTATGCCAAATCATTGTCTTTGAAGAAAAGCTTGGTGCTTCTGTCTAATTTGGAATATTAAGTTATGGTGATGAATTATTAGGCAAAGAGGATCGAAAATGGAGTATATCTTGGACCCATTGGACAGTTAACATTTGAAGGCAGACTTTCATGGAAAAAGAGAATACTGGCTTTTGTTTTTGAGAACATACGAGTAAAAGTTGGACCTTTTCAGCCTCTACAGATCAGTCTAGGAAAAAAGGAAGATAGGGAACCGGACACCAAGGATCCTTTCTTCATCTGGTTTTATGTTGATGAGGAAATTGCGGTTGCTCGAGGCCGGAGTGGAGGAACTGCATTCTGGTGCCGGTGTCGTCGTGTCAATAACTGATTCTAACTTTCTTTCTTTTGAACTCTCTTTTCAAATTCTGAATTTGGATGGAAAGATTCATGTATATATATATATATATGTAAGCATTTAACTTCAGTTGGAGGTAAACATAATTGTTCTTGTATATTGTATAGTTGTATTGAAGTTTGTGTGTTTCATGATATTACTGATGTTGGGGCATTTGTGAAGAAAGCATTATTCAACAACTAAAGGAAGAAAAAGGGAAGATTCACCAACAGGTCTGCTTACATAATTGAACAGGTTTCAGAATGTGTTTCATTCAAAGAAATTTTACTCAGTTCCTGCTGAAAATTATACTTACTACCTGTTCTGCTGTATTTTTGTCATCTTTCTTTCAAAGTGGATTGTAAAAGCTCTTCCACTCTCTTTGTTTCAAAGATGGTTTCTTGAATAAATGAAATGAAATACTTCCCCACTTTATAAGTTTTCTATTAATGGGATATGAAAGGATATATGTCTTCATTTGTGAAGATATACAACTTTTCATGGTGCTTCTGTCTAAATGTTTGTTCTAATTGAAGTAAAAGTAAAAGTTACACCTGTTAATATACACAATATTGAATTACTACTAATTAGCTTATTATAGTATTTATTCATCAAATATTTTCCATGGAATAATTTTATTTGAGTGTTAATAAAACTTTGCCTAAAGTTGAATTCAAACACTTAAGAAATATTTCTTATAATGAAGTAATGTGTGTGAGTTGCTTCTTATATCTATATAGTTTATTTCCACACCTTTCCATTGTAATGCCATGACAAAAATAACTTAAAATCTTTACATTAAAACACAATCTATCGGATTAAAAAAGATCTTTTCAGGATAGACTGATATTATATTTGAATATAAAGTTTAAAAGTTTAACTTGGCATAATCTTTAATCAGGAACTCCAACAAGAACATGTTATAGTATGTTGAACGACCATCATCCAGAATGTGATTGCAAGCCCAACAAGGACTACTAGTGCAACCAAAATCTTCCACAAGATTCCGAAGTGGCAGCTTCTTCAAGTTTAGTAGTGATTGTTCCGCAGCAGATTCTGAGGAAGTTTTCTTAAATCAATATTCTGAAAGGTTTTGAATTTTATGTTTTCGGATGAAGAATTCTGAAACAGTTAAAACCAATCACACTGAAATGTATTTCAAGAATTCTCGTTCTAAAATATATTCTTCATAATACTTCTATAATTTATAGAGATACAGAAAAAATTGGCACAATGTCTTGATCATCATAACATTTCTCCTCCAACCAAATCAACAAATATGCACAGACAGGCTGAAAAGAAAAGAAAAGAAAAGAAAAACATAAACTGGACTCAGTAAAGCTAAGCTACCCTTGTAAGGTTCAAATACATATGCCTATATAAGACTGACAAGTTTTATTGGCTTTTTCAAAAACATCAAATCTTGACACGACATTTACAAAATCTTGCATTCATAAATCTGCAGAAATGGTGTTGGTAGCCGAATTTTTGTACGAGACATGAATGCAAGAAATGTTCCTTGGCATAATAACAGCAAAAGAATGCAGATGCTATTTACTTTGCAAGATTGATATCTGGATTTCTCATAGTTTTGAGCCACATGTCAGCAACTATACGTGAAGAAATGCTCCACAACAGTTCTTGTTCCTTTGATGATGTTTGCTTCCCTTTCTTCCCTGCCTTTCCCAACCCATATGCAACCAACCACTGCATTGCAGTAAGTCTTTGCTTCCCACTGTCCCAAGCATTCTTCTTTATGGTACTCACCAACTTGAACCCCCCCACATGCATGCTTGCCACCTTGAACCTTTTCTCCTCCTCATTCCCCTTTCTGTCAGTACTTGTTGCATGAATCACCACAATCACAGGTCCCCCAACCGCTTCACAGCGTCTCAATGGATCCCTCAATTGGGCAACCAACAAGAGTGTCACCTTTTCTGGTTCACCATCAGAACCTGCACTACTTTTTTTGTAACTTTGGTTTCTGATCCATTCTTCAAGTGGAATAACTGAAGCCAGAATATCCTTTCCACCATCTCCTTTCTTAGCAGAAATATCAAATGGGGCTTCTTCATCAGCCATGTCAGCTTGAATTTTCAGTGCTTCAACTGTCATGGACTCAATCTTTTGCATTGCAAAAGCCAGAAGCTTCTCTGCAGTGAGTGGTTCCTCGTCAACATTCCAGAGTCCTGTGGTTATTCTCTCTTTCCTTCCTGAGCTCATGGCACTTCCAATGCTTCTCAAGGAAGAAACTATTCGAGCAGCACTGGAGCTGGCTCCTTCCTTGTTTCTTCCTTCTATGATGGCATTAGCAATGCCTTCAAAAGCAACCTGTTCTGCAGTTTTGCCTATTATTTCATCTATGGGCATTAAGGCCAATACCTTGGAGCTGAGTTCTTCAAAGCCAATCCCTGCTAATTTCTGAAACAACTCAAACCCTGTCAAGGATTGATGTGATGCTAGCACATAGGGCCTTGACATCTGCATGGCTAGCTTTGGAGTATCTTTTCTGGCCACAGCAATGTCCAGAGGGTTCATGGAAGTCAAGTAGCCTCCATCCTTTGTTTGAACTACACAACCTAATCCCTTTCCAAGATCAGGAAGATACACTTTGGACTCTCCATCTTCAGCAGAAGCATCATCGTGTCCTTCAAGATGAAGAGGCGGGATTTCAGGTTGATCGAATGAGTAAATACTGTTGTTGTCTTGATCCTCAAGCATCTGAAGAAACTCCCTTGTCACAGTTTCTTCATCTGCATCTAGCCTCTGTGGTTCTGTCTCTTCATCTATTTTCGCAAACTTATCATCTTCTCCCATCATAGACTCAAGAGCTTTTATCTGCTGAGCAATTGAATCAAGCTCGGTCAATCTAGTCAGGTGTACATGATCAAGTACCACTTCCTTGACAACTTCACTGGAAGCTGATTCCTCTTGTACAGGTTCCTCAGATTCCTCTTCTTCTGCATTTCCTTCCTTCTCTTGAACCTCTACTCCTTTATCCACAACCTCGAAATCTGGAAGTTCAAAATCCTCCACCTGTTCCTTACTACGTTCATCAACTTTCTGTGTAGAGGAAGATGAATCCTGAACCGGGTTTGGATCATCAAGATTCAAATCATCCATTCCTTGAATATCCTCTCTTATTCTCGACTGTGAAGGAGTCCATGAATCATTTTTATTTGCCATTCTAGGACTAGACATGCTGAATGATGTCTTGGATTGTTTACGAGCAAAAGAAGAGAGACTACCGAGCTTGCCAGAGCTGGACTTTGAATTGTCCACTTGATTATTGTATATATCAACTCCTCCATCTTTCTCCATGATCTGGAAACCCAGTTTGAGAACAAGTTCTCCTCCTTTTGCCTTCCCAGAAAGGTCAAAACTTGTGTCCCACTGCTTCACCCGGGTGCCTTGTTGGTTTTTCTCGACGGATTCTCTTATCAGCTCACTCAAGTCCACTGAGCTTCTTCCAAAATCTAGCTCCTTAGCATCAACAGCAAAAAGGTATATCCAAAAGGGGCGTGGCTCAAATTTGATCGTGCCTTGGTTGGAGGTGTGATAAACATGGCACCTGATGAAAAGGGTCTCTTCAAAATCTGCAGCTCCTTGTGCAACCCTTGATGGCATTGTCTTAACAGCACCATCCTTTGTTTCCTTTTTTCTAACACAAACGGATAATCGAAGTCCATTCATGGAAGAAGGAAGGCCTTGAGCTGTGACCACTTCAACAGAAAACAAACAGCTTAGTTTCTGCATTCCAATGTGAGATAAAGCCCGCATAGGCTTCCACTTCCAAATCCCTTTCTTATCACTGTCAGAAGGAGTTCTTGATATGTCATCGAGCTTTTTGCTTTCTGCCTTGGCAGAAGCATCGTCAGGCTTTGGTCTTGATCGCCATGGGGACATGGACATGCGCCGCAACCGAGCTCTGTTGATGCTTCCTTCATCATCTTTGGCATCTTCAACAGGCGGAGCTGAATTCCTCGGCAACACAAGAGAGGCTGTTCTTCTGGTTGTGGTGGTGTGCTGTTTGTAAAGGGATTCACTCAAAGCCTCAAGTTCTTCAAGAAGTTGTGCATTGGGGTTGCTCTTGGCATCTGCCATTACTAGTGAGTGAAGAAAGAGTTGCTGAGATGAATGGTGATGATGATGATGTTTAATAAGATAAGATGCTGCCTACATAGTTGGAAGGGGCATGATGAATGATGAATGATGATGATGGCTACTTCTTTCTGAACCAAGAAAATAGGATGAATTGTTTGTGGAGGATAGAGGGTGAACGGTGGCGTTGCATTGTGGCTTGACGAGTAAGACAATTTTGACAATGGCTCTCTAATAGACAGAATGGTCCCAAAGAATTTAATGTTGCTTTGTCCTCATTGTTTGCAAGTGCCAAGTGGCAAGTGACTGGCTTGTTGTTCAGAAAGTGAAACCTACCCTGCAATTTCGTTGCAAATCTGATCAATTAAAAATAAAAACGTTGCAGCATGCAGATAAGGAACATTTTCTGGTATCTTCTTTTCGTTTCTTTTAGGAAGAACTCGGTGCTTATTGTTACTTCTGAGATTGCCATGTTGTTTTTGTTTTTGACCACGTTTTCTTAGCTATCTTCTCATAGTTTATGCTTATAGCACTTACGTGTTGAAGCCTAACCAGAATCAATTTTTCACATGTCTCTTTCAACTGTCATATAGATAGATGCTGCTATATTTCTATTTCTGAATGAATTATCTGAAAACAAAATGAAGAGTGCAAGAAAAAAGTGGTATAGATTCTATAGAATTAGGTGTTTATGTGAGAAAAAATTTTCGAAATGAACCTCAAATTTGTCGAATCACTGGACTAGTCTATGAATACAATAGATATTAGATAGTTTGTGTCCGAGATTCTGATGTCAAGCTTCTGGTCTTTAGGCACATAACACAACACAGAGGCAAAGAGAATCGCAAACTTTACATTGAATCTATGATGAGATGAAGCAAAACTGCATTAAATAATCTTCAAGAGTCTTTATGAATATAAACACCGTTCAATCTTCTCATTAAACAGCAAATACTCACCTGAACTCAGAAAATTAAAATTCTTTCATTCTATTGTCTTCATAAGTAGCCATAATGACTAATGCAGATTTTCTTAAAGTTTCTTGAACTATTGGTTCTAGGTCCGTCTATTTAATGATTCATTTGTCATTATTCTATGAAAAAAAAGTCACTAGCTCAAGAGCATTTTTTCTTTTAAATAGATTAATAATAATAAAAAAAGGTATGCATAATGAATTTGATTCTCAGAAGTTGCTAACAGAAACGAAACTAAGCGAAAACAGTGGTAGATATTTCCTTTTATTTTTTCCAAACCGATAAATTATCATTATTTTATCGCCAAGTAATTCACACTGGGTATATTTACCGTCTTATTTAAACACACATATCTATAAGACAAAAATATGTATTATATTTTAGCTTTAAAAATTAATTTTGCTTATTTTTAAGTATTAAGAGAAGAACTATTAAAGTGATGAAATAGACAGAACGATCGAAATTAACTTTCATGTACAAAAAATTTCATTTTGTATTTATGAAATTTTTCTTGCCCATTACACGTATGGACATGGACCACCCTTTGTCCAGAGTTTTCTCAATCAAATGGTAACCAACAAAACAATATAATTTTGGAGAATAGAATTGTCAAATTAATTAAAGTCGCCACATTCTCAAATTAATTAAAAATATAAATATAATCATGATTTAATCAATACTAAACCTCCTTCGATTTCTTTATTAATTCTTTATGACGCTCTCTCACGCTCCCTGTATTCGCTTTTACTTTCAGGTTTCAGCCACTGCAGCTGTTTTCACTTCTTCAATCTTCATGTTTCAACAGCCTTCTTCGTTAAATTAAATCATAGACTTTGCCCATTTTCTGATAAAACCCTAATTTGATCCAAATGACCCACTTGTAAATTCTCGATTTTAAATTTCGTTTGTAAGAACTTCAACTCCAAAGTATGGAACAAACAATGGCAGCCCCGGATCCGTCCAAAAAAGTGGCTGATAGATATCTGAAGCGTGAAGTTCTTGGTGAAGGTACCTATGGAGTTGTGTACAAAGCCATTGATACCCACGTAATCTCCCGAAACTTTCTTCTTCAATTATGCGAATTCGAGACTGAAGAGTCAATTTTTCCCCTATTCGCTTTTATGGGTTGTGAGAATTGGGTCTTTACTTTCACTTGGTGCAAAGAAAATTGCTGAATCGGAGTAAAATAGATATTCGTGTATGGCCTTAGAGATGTAGGAAGGGAAGATGCCTTTATTTGCTTTGGGTTCCTGGCTTTAATTCAAGGTGTTTATTTTAACAATTTACTTTTGGGGTTTGTTACTTTATCATGTCTGCTTCAAGCAATTATTTAGGAAGAAGCATATGCTTGTGTCATTGGGTATGAGGAAGTAGTACTTCTTAACTTTTATTTAGTGATCGTATGAATACAGGGGAGGAAAGCCTGAGAGCTGAAAACTTCTTAATTAGCTTCAGTATAGGTTTGGTAAAGTTATGACTTTTGTTTTTTGTGTAACTTGCAAAAATGTATCCAGGAGATAGGTATGGACAAGGCATTTGTTCAATAATGAAAATGATGGTAATATTATGATGTGGTATTCTTATAGAGATGAATTCATTGTGTTGACAGACAGGACAGACGGTTGCAATTAAGAAAATTCGGCTTGGCAAGCAGAAAGAAGGGGTAAATTTTACAGCTCTTAGAGAAATAAAGCTTCTTAAAGAGCTTAAGGATCCTAATATTGTTGAATTGATAGATGCATTCCCACATAAAGGGAATTTGCATCTTGTGTTTGAATTCATGGAGACGGACCTTGAAGCTGTCATACGAGACCGAAATATTTTTCTTTCACCGGCTGATACAAAATCCTATCTTCAAATGACGCTAAAAGGTCTTGCTTATTGCCACAAGAAATGGGTTTTGCATAGGTACAGTAATTTCTTTTTATGCTTGTTTGCTCGTTCAAAGTTGTTACATGACGCAGGTGCTGAGCTCAAAAGTTTGCTTTCACATTTTCAGGGATATGAAGCCAAATAATTTATTGATAGGATCTAATGGACTGCTGAAACTTGCAGATTTTGGCTTAGCACGGATGTTTGGAAGCCCAGATAGAAGGTTCACTCATCAGGTCTGCTTCTTTATATGGCATGTGGGTCCCATTGAGTTTGAGTTTCACTGTGTTAGCAGCAGTCAGTAATTTGAATTCAGGTTCTTTATCTAGGTGCTCATTTCTTTCGAACAAAACTCAGGTTTTGCTACAATCTGTGAACTTGAAAGTCAAATCATTTCGTTGATGATCCTACTTGCTACCAATTATTTTGCATTAAGTAGTGAAGTTTCCTATAATATTGATTAGAGTTTGCAGAATTAGAAAGTAATATACCTTATAGTCAAGCCTCGTGATTTGGTAGTCACAGGTTCTAGTCGTGGAGATAGTCTCTTTGCACACAGGACTAAGGATTCATATGCATATATGATATATCTACCCACCTAATGGTAGGAACTCATGCATTGGGATGCCCTTTCTTACATTGCTTTTAAACTTAGGAACCGGGGGAAGATAATTGAAGACCCAAAAATTGGAGCATTGAAGTAGAAATATACTAAATTCTGCTGAATCTTTTCTAGGATTGTGGTTCTCTGTGGTAACTGAATATTGTGGTGACATTCATGCCGTAAAAGTGCTACCTGCATGTTATTGAACATCTTTCATCTTATGTTGTGTATTTTCACTTTTTATTGGTGAATTGGGTTTCTAGTTATTGGACAGATAACACTTGTGCTTATTATATATGCATGAATAGGTTTTCGCTCGGTGGTATAGAGCTCCTGAGCTATTATTTGGTGCCAAGCAATATGGTTCTGGGGTTGATGTCTGGGCTTTAGCTTGTGTATTTGCCGAACTTCTTCTCCGTCGACCCTTTTTGCAGGTAAAAGAATTTTACATGATTGATGTTCTGAAGTAGATGGGCTTTGACATAAAGTGTAGTCCATTTATTTGAACATGCTGTTCATTTAACTTTATCAAACAGTTGAGATTAAGTTTTATCTGTCTGAAAATCCTAAATCATTCAAAATGTTTTAACTGAGCTTGAATAAGGTCTGAAGCTGTAGGCTAAGATTTTTGTATTCATAATTTTTATTTGAGTTTCCATTTATTCCTTCTCTGTATTTTGTGACTAGATTGTTTTAATACAATTTCCAAGATAGTTCATTTGCATTGATTGAATTTCTTCATTTTCATTTTGTATTTAAATAGTTAATCATGTTTCTTATTGCTTTTTCACTAGTTTGTTACTATCATTTGGTAGGGTACAAGTGACATCGATCAATTAGGAAAGATTTTTTCGGCATTTGGCACTCCAACAGCTTCTCAGTGGCCTGATATGGTATACCTGCCTGATTACGTCGAATACCAATATGTTCCTGCACCCCCTCTGCGTTCTTTATTTCCAATGGCAACTGATGATGCTTTAGATTTGTTATCAAAGATGTTTACATATGATCCAAAAGCTAGAATTTCAGTGCAGCAGGCACTAGAGCATAGGTACATGCCTTCAGCATCCCATTAAGATACCAATAACTTTCTTTTCTCCATAATTAATCTCTCTTCTTCCACTTTAGGTACTTTTCTTCTGCTCCTCTGCCTTCAGATCCAGACAAGCTCCCTAGACCTGCTCCTAAGAAGGAACCTAAGGCTTCTGATTTCAATTTACAGGAGGCTCCTACTGTATTATCACCTCCAAGGAAGTCTAGGAGAGTGATGCCAGAACGTGATGGGTTTGAAGGTAATTCCCAGCAAGCAGATAAGGTTGATGGCGGTTTTGGTGATTTCAGACAGACAACTGATGATAATTCAGGCAAGAATGAATCAGCTCCAATGTCTGTAGATTTTTCTATCTTTGGATTAAAACCTCCAAATAGACCAACAATTAACAGGTATAATAGTATTGATCGTCTAATCAATTTCAAAATGGCCTAATAGTTTGTAATTTTAACAGAGTCAAACATAAAATTATCCTGCTAAGTTCACAGGTATTGGAAGACAAAAAGGCGAGGCTTATGTAGAACCATATTAAAAGTATCTTAGAATATTTTTCTGGCAAAGTTGCCGATTAACAATGATAAAGTTGTAATATGTACAACAAACACTATATGTTCAATGCTAACACAATATGTTGTAATTCCTAGGTAGTGGAAGAATGTGTCAGTTATTCCTTATCTTTTCTTTTCTACATGTAAATGGTGTTATTTAACTTAGTTCTTTTGTTTTGTTCTGCAGTGCTGATAGAACACATTTAAAAAGAAAATTAGATCTAGAATTTCAACAGCCAGAATGAATATTCTGTGGCCAGCTAAGTCACACAAGCTTATGGAGGATAAAATACATTTGAAGAAAAGTGGTGAATTCTCGAACTTGTTAGTATGCCATTCTTTATCTGTTTCTCTGTGTGCTGCTACAACAAATGTGTAACTGAAGAAGTCACCGAAGAATAGTTGTAGTTCAGATACATAAAAGTAACTGCTATAGAAAAAAAAACATATAATATCACACATTCGTTCTGGTTCCGCTTGTACATTTTTGCTCTTTACATTTTCAGAGAACTTGTATACTTGAGTTCATGGAAAACATTGAGACTGAGGGAATATTCTCGAACTTTTGCTGTACGTGACGCTTGAAAAACAATAAATTTTGGGGGAACTTCATTTAAACATAAATTTGTTATCGAACATAAGAAATTTTATATTCATGTGGAGGAGTGTGGATTCAGACTGTATGCTTTAGACAGTGGAATTCCAATTTTACTGTTGAATGATTTTTACCTTTTCTTTTTGGTGTTTTTTATATTCATTATGGTGGCTGACTCAATTGATTCAATGATGATGTCTATAATATTTCTGATGCTTCTGTTTGGGTTTAAATTTAGCTAGAAGTTTTTAATGAGGATGGGACGAGCAAGAATGAAATTAGTGGATGTTATGTAGTTTTGGGTTATATATTCTTTCATATATGGATTATGTTTCATAGTTATTGAGAGATTGTGATTCTATATATATATATGGTATGAGTTTTACACATATAAGGTATTTGACACCACTTTAATCCCAAAACCTTAAAACAATGGCGTTATGGGTCTTTATTCTTATATAGTGTTTAACTTTGTCTATTCTATTCAATGTGGGACTTTGACTTACACTTGGACTATTCCCAACAATCTCCCCTCAAGGGTGAGTCCCTTGTTTTTTTTTTTTTTTCATTTTATATTTTTCCTTTCAGGTTTTTTTTTTTTTTTTTTTTTTTTTTTTATTTTTTTAAAAAATATTTTGGTTTTTTTTTTTTTTTTTTTTTTAATTTTAATAATTTTATTTTTTTTATATT
>Ga0099822_1007682_pt1 | contig 13894 bp, 7 predicted proteins | sample CowpeawhiteBW_FD_76839 | JGI IMG/M metagenome (GOLD analysis project Ga0099822, IMG submission 76839) | Root nodule microbial communities of legume samples collected from California USA - Cow pea white BW | ecosystem: Host-associated > Plants > Roots > Nodule | place: USA: California | collected... | reverse complement strand
TATATATATATATATATATATATATATATATATATATATATATATATATATATTTCAATGATGAAAAGAATGTGTAAAAGAGATTAAATGTATCGATTAAAAATAATACACATTTACCATAACATAATAAGGTTTAGAAGTGTAGTTATTAAGAGATTATATTTGCATAACAATAATAGATACTAAGTGCATGAATGATCTAAGGGCTACAGTTATAATAAGTTTGTAACACAGTTCTCCCTCCTTTCTCTCCCTTTTTCTCTTTTCTTTTGTTCATCTCACTCTCATTGGTTTGAATAAAAAAAATTAAAATTTCTTCTTAAATATATTATAAACAATAATTTGATTTTTGTGACACGGACACCATGGCTATATGTGGAATAAAAACAGAATAAAGGCATGTGCAAAGATCTGCCTTCATCTTCTCGTGTTTTAGAAAAGATATAGTTACTTCTGCCACAAACTGCCACAAACTGCCACAGACGGTTGAAGAAAAGTTGCATACAATTTAAAATTATTTAGAAATGCATGCCATTAAATGTTAACATAATATATACTGTCAACAACTTGTAAGGTATATGTACTTATCATTTAAAAATATTTAAATAACCCACTGTTCTACGTTTTTTAGGAAGCAGTTATTTTGTTTTGGCATAAATGTTAAGATGTGATAAAAACAGTAAATTAAAATTAAAATATAAAACATCATGCATGTTATATTATACTCTCATACTTAATTAGCGAACCATAATTGGTTTCATGTGTTAGTTAAGTTTAAAATGAAGATTATTACTATAATACTTAAATTGATAGTATTGTGATTGAATTCGAGTTTAGACTGATTGTATAGGAAAACCAACATCCATATCAAATCAACGGATGTGAACCCGTCTAATCATTTATCAAACTGATAAGAAATTGTTTTAGCAGTACGTTTTAAATTAAAGAAACAATCAACCTAAATTATTAGTTTTTTCTTTTTTATGTAAATTTTTTGAAGATCCTACATTGATTATAAATGAGACATGTTTACCGTATATAAATAAATGAAAACTAACTGAACAAAGAAACAGCTAATTCCATAGCTTTACAATCACGTGGAATTTTCATCCCGATCTAATAAAACTCAATAGTATTATTAAAATTTTAATTAAATATAATATATAATTCATTTAAACAATTCTATGTATTTAAATATTAATTTATAAATTTGTGTTTTATTTAAGTTCATTATCATAAAATTATGATGTTATTGTTTGATTCCAATTTGATGCCGATTAAACGGTTAAACTTTACATATTTATTTTGATGAGTTTAATGAGCTGTTGGACTTTAAAAGCATTATAAACAAAGTCTTATATTCTCAGTATACAGCATCACATATTCGTCTAAAAAGTTTGTCGTTTGCACATGGTCTATATAAGCAGTCAAACATTTGTTAATATTATGATGACCATGGTTATTGTGGGAGCCTTTCAATGTCCCCACACCGGAGAACATGTTTCAGAGTATTTAGATTAGATTTTGTATAATAAAAAAAGGAAAAAATATATTTTAACATTAATATTCATTAAACGCATCTACTTTACTCCTATTTTCTATAATGTCATAATAAAATATTAATTTATATGTTTATAGGTTGAACGTACATCTAGAGATGACAAAATGGGTCAGACTCGCCAGCTCGTCCAAAAAAGGACGGATCGGGTTAAAATTTTCAACCCATCAACCCGTTGTAATCCGATCTATTTGGTCCGTCAGTTTAGCGGGTCAAAACGGACCAGTTCACGGGTCAACCCGCTAGTCCATTTTTTTTATATTTTTTTATGTTTAAAATTAAAAATAATTAAAAAATAATATTTTTTTTAAATTATATAAATAAATTTATAAACAAAATTTTAATAAAAAATTAAAAAAATTTTAAAAAAATGAAAAAAAGTAAAAAAAAAAAAAAGATGGGCCAGCCCACGGACCAGTTCACCGACCCGCCAGTCCGTTCGAAGACAGGACAGGTTACAATTTTTGGCCCGTTTATTGATAGCGGGTCAGTCTGACAAATCACATACGAGTCAAGCCAAAACTGACCGGACTGCCTCATTTTACCACCTCTACGTATATCAGGAGAAAAAACTAATATAACAAGATTAAAAACAACATGTTAAAGTTTGTTTTTGAAGGTGAACTCTAACTGGTGTCGACTTATTCAATAATAAATACTATTAAATTTAAATTATTTTTTTAAGCAGTTTAGCACATCTTAACTGATGCTAACACTAATTTTTTAATTTTGACCATATCAAACTTACTAACATGTATAAAATTATTGTCTTAATATGAAAAAGTCATGATTTTATAGATGTGACTTAAGAATTGTCAGAGGCAACGATTTTAAAACTACATATTCTTCATGTCATATTTAATTAAAAAATGTAAAGTAAAAGATGAAAAGGTGGCTTAAAGTAAGCTTAAAAAAAAATCCACTCTCCTTGTTACAGATTTTGTTTTTCCTTCCTTGTGTCAGACTAAAAAAATGTGAAAGAGAAAAAATATTCTTTCCTCTCATAGCCGAATAAACGCTTCCACAGACTAAAAAAAAGCTTCCATAAGATGTTTTACTCTAAAACTATTGTGCTGGCTTGGCCAATGCTAATAACTTAGAGAAAAACTTGAATAAAATAATATAATAATAAAATCAGTTATTCATCGAGTTATTTATTTCAATTACAAAAATAAAAAAAATGTTTTTTTTTATTGTAAAATTTATTGTCTAATTAAATGATGAATTACAAAAATTATCAAGTGTTATACATGAAAAATGATACTTAAACTTTACACCTTATTATTTGGACAATTTAGTATACTTATTAATCCCATAATATCGACAATATTAACTTAAATAAATATGAATATTCAAAATATACGTGATTAATGTTTAGTAAACTCGTACTAACCTTATTTATTTTTATTTTTTATGATTAATGTTCGATAATCAATGCTAACTTAAATAAATAAAATATAAAAAAATAAATGTTAACTTAAATAAATAAAATATAAAATTAAATTAAATATGTTAAGTCAATACTAATTTTATTTGTTTTAATTTTTTTTATATTTAATATTTATTTATCCAATGTTAACTTAAATAAATAAAATATTAAAATTAAATAAGGATAATGTATATGTTACGTCGATAATAACCTTATTTATATTGAATATTTATCTTAATTGTTTTTAGTTAGTGTCCACATAAATGTTAAATAAGTTAATATTAGTTTTATCTATTTTTAATATGCATTTTAGTTTGTATCTATTAACTTAATAACTTGAATATTTATTTAATAAAAAGTTCTAAAACTAATTTTACGTTTATTTAGTTTTTTCAAAATTAATCTTTTGCGTCGTAGTCGAATAAACTCGCGTTATTAGTATCGTAATTGAGCAGACATAACTATTTAGAAACTAAATTTACGTTTTCCTGAAGTGGTTGAAAGAAAAAAGAAGTCTCAATAAAAAACCATTTCTAAAAAATATTAATCGTAGTTTATTTTTTTCTTCCACTTTTTTTTGTCTTCATCCTTTTTTTCATTGTTCTCTTCATCATGGGAGTTTGTATCATTAATAGATGAGGTGATACTTTTGGTGAGGAATCTAAGTTTGAAGTCTTACGTTTGAATAAAAAATGAGAAAGTTGAGCATCATATAATGATGAAGATCCATAAACTTGTCCCTTATGCATGAGTTGCGCTTAAAGATCACAAAAATACTTGTGCCCACTGGTACCTACAGATAAAATTTGTGATGGATAGTTGTATTCGCGGGTAGCGGGTATTTTAATATCAGTTTATAAACAGGTTTAGCGCGAGTATCATACTATCTATATTCGCAGGTACCCATTACCTGTAAAAAATTAAATTTATGTTTTATTAAGCTAGACTGTTGACGCTACGCAGATGAAAAGCACAATTGCGACAGAAACGAACGCAAATGAAAATGAATGGGCACGACAGAAATACAATGGTGCTGATGAAGAAGGGAGGGCACCACATAAACGAAGACGGAAAGCAGGAGTGCGGCAGAAACGAGCGTCGATGCAAATAGAATGGGCACAACAATAGAATGGGCGCTGATGAAAAAGGTATTGCGAGGGCGCCGCAAATCACTGTTGACGAAACGAAGACGGAAAGAAAGAGTGGTGCTAAAACGAACGCTGATGCAGAAAGAATGGACACGACAATAGAGTAGGCACTGACAAAGGAGGAAATGTGAGGGCGCCAATTTTCTTTTAATTAATAAAATGATCAAAACAATAGATAACGCTTGTTCAATTACATGCTCTCTATTTGTATCTCAATACATTGCACTTATTTCTACGAGCGCTCTCTTTTGATCTACTAAAAATTTAAAAAAAAAATATAGACGACGCTTATATAGAAAAACGTTATCTATGTAAAACAATTAGATAACACTTATTTTATGAAGCTCTTTCTTTTGGTTCGTGTTTCTATAGAAAGCACTTAATTAAAAAAGCGCTTTCTAATCGATTGACAATTTTGGCGTAGTGTAGATTTAATAAAAATAAGAATAAGAATTATATTTTGTTAGATTAAATTTAATTAAAACTAAAATTTAGTTTATATTTAATTTTATTTATATATATAAATAGTTTTTTTGTAATTTTATTTTAAAAATGTATAAAATATCTTTTTTTAAATACTCATGAGTATCTACGGGTACTTGCGGATACCTAACAGGTACACGGGCAAGTTACAGGTGAATTTTTGTAAGGATGAACAGGGACTCATATTTGAGAGGGAGATTGTTGAAAATTTGTGTGATTTTAAATCCCACATTAACTACAAAATGAGAAAGTTTAGCATCATATAAGGATGAAGACCCATAAATTCATTGTCTTAAAGTTTTGCATTAGAGATGATGTTAATCTCTTATATGTGGGTTGAGCTCATATCTCATTTGTATTGTATCTCTAGGTGAACTGTCTCTCTTAAAAGACCCAAGATTGTTTACCTTCTTCTCTCCAGCCTTTTTCGACATCAAAAGTACGTGGTAAGAGTTGTAATATTTATAACCTTCAACATATTCAAATATGTTTTCTTTATTATAAAAATATTAACATGAAATTTGGAACTTGAAAGACAAGAATATCTGATTGTGGCAAGACTCATGTAGACTGCTGCACCCTTCTAATTAAATATTAACAATGTATTTTGAATCTTAAATGTTTATTTCATAATTTGAAAAAATTACTTTTTTATAATTGCCTAATGCATAAAAATTAAGCCTAACCTAAAATTTGATATAACTTTGGCTCAAATATTGTGTTGTTTATCGAGTACATACTTAACACAAGATTGACATATATATTGTGAAAATAATTTTAGATTACGTATAATTTTTCATCTCATTAACTCGAGTAATTTTAGTATCATGGACTATGCATGTATTATAAGTGAATAAAACATTATTTATTCCCAATTAAGATTAGTCATGCAAATTCTTCCTCTATAACTACCTATATCATACATAAAGAGAAGCATCAAATAATTATATCATACACAAAAGAAGTAATGGATGTTAAAATGATGAAATTAATAACCCGCAATGGTAGGAGCATGGTACGTAATAACCTAACGTAAGCATCATTTGAAAACCAACTTCAGAGAATCCTTCTTTTACGTTTCTTGTACCACCTATGTAGGAGGTGACCTAACTTGATCAAAATAACATTACATTAAAAAACAAACTTTAGACTAGTTCCAGCAGATAAAAAAAAATCAAATTTATTCAATTATACTTTAACATGCAAAAGATAAAGTTTATTTTGCACATAATATTAATGACACTTTGCAACATGTGAAAGAAAGGAACGAAATGCAATTTGGATCACAAAACCGTAATAGGACACGATAAACATAAAAAGAGTGAGAAGGAAGAGATCCGAAAGTTCGCATCATCTTACATTCCCTCACCATTGGTCCAAACAACGAGTTAGGACCTCGTATCATATATAACACAACATTCCACACTTTCTCGCTTTCAAACTCCCCTTCACACCCTTATCTTTCTCCACCACTTCACATCAACAAGTTAGTTACATTCATTCATTCATTGGTGGTGAATTGTGAGCAGAGATCTGAAGCATAATGCGTAAAAGATTGCAAGAGTACGTGGATTTGAAAAGCGATAATGTAGTTGATAACGTAATCGATTCCGATCTAAATGAGCTGAAGCTTGCGGCCAAGAAGTTCATCCATTATGCAGCCCTGGTAGGGGGCAAAGCCCTTGGCGATTCTTTCTTTAAATGGCTCGCTTCCTTCGCTGCGATGTAAGTTCATATTTCTTGCCTCCAAAAGATATAAGATTAGTATTTATATTAATTTAATTGAGTTCTTAGAAAAATATTTGTTTCAGTTATTTACTGATACTGGATAGTACAAACTGGAGGACGAATATATTGACGGCGTTATTAGTGCCTTACATATTCTTCAGCTTTCCCGAGTCACTGTTCTCCTTTTTAAGGTGACAATGGCATTTATAGTTTCTCTCTCTTTTGTTATCTCTTTACACAATAGTTATTCATTGACTGGATATAATCGTTCAGAGGTAATGTGGGAAAATGGATTGCATTCGTCGCAGTTGTGCTCAGGCTTTTCTTTCCTAGACATTTCCCTGGTACGCTCAACTGTTTCTAAGCCTAACAACATATATTAAGTTCAAAAACTTCACTTATTCATAGTTTGTTCCAATATACATGACCAATTCTGTATAACTATTGTCGTAAATAATGTGCAGATTGGCTTGAAATTCCTGGCTCAATGATTCTTATTTTGATAGCAGCGCCCGACATATTTGCTAAGAAGTTGAGGAATAACTGGATTGGATTAGCGATTGATCTTTTCATTGGTTGTTACCTACTACAAGAACATATAAGGGCTTCTGGGGGATTCAGAAATTCTTTCACACAGAAACATGGAATATCAAATACTATAGGCATTCTCCTCCTCATAGTCTATCCTATTTGTGCATTCATTCTCCATTAAGTATAAAGCATATTGACATCAAAGAAAAAAAATATGAGGCATAACCGTTGATGATGATGTAATCTTTTAGGAAAATAAATTTTAGATGGTGGGGTTTGATACAAGCCTTCACAAAACAACTCCATCACCACACCAATGTAGAGTTATAGAAAATAATTTCACTCGACAGTTCTGAACATTGAACCAATCCTCTCATGCAAAATTTATTCTGAACACTATTTTGGAATATTAAGGCAGAAAATAGCTAATAACCAATTTGCCTGAATTTTCGTGGATGGAAAAAATGATTTTAATTCTATTGACTTTTTTTTAGTCTTCAAATTTATTTAAGAAACAGTCGGTAAACTTTGGTTAATAAAATAAAAAATAAATATAAAAGATGCAAATATTGAAAACAAGAAATAATTTTATAATACCTGGCTATTACCTTCAGCTATGCGTCTTCTTCTTCAAAGAGCAACAACGCTCCTTCAGCAACTCAACAATGTCAAAAGGCACCAACCAGTGAACAACGATGAAGCACCATTCCTTTGTTGTTTTCTTCGTTGACACATATTTCAAAAAAATGTTTGAAGGATAAAACTGAAATTAACTAAAATGACGGGGTGCGGGAAGAAAATGATAGGTGCAGGAAGTAATTTCCAATTTTCATCTACAAGCTTTGTTAAACCCAACATATTATATATAAATTAAAATATGTCCATACTTTTTATTAGAGATGTTAATTTGCCTCCTAGTTCATAGGCCATGACCCATTCTTCATTAAGCCTCCTTTTAAGAGGCTCTCAAATGAGGGGGGTCAAACAACAATCTCAGTCCTCAAAGCTCCTTCTCTAGTGGATTAGGGACTCGACGACTCGGACAGGCCTAGCAGACAAGAGGACCCGAACGATCCAAAAGGACCAACCAACTTAGTTGGATTGGGCAAGCCCGACTACACTGAAAGGCAAGGCAAGCCCGACTACCCTGACATGCAAGGAAAGCACGAAGACCCGAACGTACATGGTGGACTTGAAAATCCAAACAGGTTGGGCGTGCCATAAAAAGCTAGAGGAGTCGGGCGGGCCGAACGACCCACACAAGCCCAACAAGCTTGGTAGGCTCGACGATCCGAACTGACCTAACAAGTCGGACGTGCTTGATGACCCAAACGTGCTCGACAAGCTGGAAGGGCTCGATGACTAGGACGGGCCCGATGATCCAGATGGGCCTAACGCTCTGGACGGACCCAACATTACAAACGAGCTTAATGACCCAAACAAGCCGACGAATAGGGAGGGTGCAATGAGCCGGACGGACCCGAGGACACAAACAGGCCCAACAAGCCGCATGGGCCTGACGAACCGAACATGCCTGACGACACGGACGGGCTAGGCAAGCCCAACAAGTTAGACTTACTCGACCAGACAGACGGGCCTGACGGGTCCGATGAGTCGAACGGGCCCGACAAGTCCCAAAAGGGTCGTTAGGCCCGTTTTGATCATCGGGCTTGTCTGGGTCGTTGGGCCCATCTTGTTCATCGGACTCGTCCAGGTCATTGGACTCGTCATGATCGTCAGCCTGTTCGGTCGTCGGGTCCATCCAAGTCGTCGGGCTCGTCTAGCTCATCAGGCTTGTCCGATTCGTCAGGCCCATTCAGTTCGTCGAGCCTGCCAAAAAAAGTCAATATTACAACACACTTTCTATTTTTTATTCCTTCTAATTGTTTGAGTTGTCATGAAATTTATTCGCATCTCCGAATATATTTTTCATCTTATCATAATCTTGATGCAATTTTGTGTAAATGATGTATGTTAATTAAATATTTTTTATTTTTCACATTTGAATATTTCTATTATTTTTTAATATTTTTATGGCTTAATACCTAATTTGGTCCTCTAATTTTATTCGAATTTTTAAAAAGATCCTTAATTTTTCATTTGTTCAATTTAGTCCTCCAATTTTTAAAATTTTCAATTTAGTCTTTTTCGTTAGATTGACATTAACATCGTGTCCGTACAGTGTCACATGTCATGTTATTGTCACCTGACTGTGCTTGTTTTCAATTTTGTCCCCTTATTTATAATTTTATCCATTTTGGTCCTCTTTTTTCTTAAAATGAAGCAATTTGGTCCCTCTCAAATTTGATACCAAATTAGTAATTAAACTTAATTACAACTTATATATACATTTATATATACATGTTAAATTTTTCAATAAAAATTTATATATCAAATCACTCCATCTAAATTTTTAAATTATTTTATTTTGACATTTTTACATAAAAATAATCCCTATTTAAACTTATAATATTTTTAAAATATTGAAAAATGTAAATATAAAGTTACACTTGTAACATTAAAAATATTTGTCACATTGAACATTTAAAAATTACAAGTGTCACTTTACATTTACATTTTTAATATTTTAAAAAAATTATAAGTTTAAATAGGGATTTTTTTAATGTAAAAATGTAAAAAAAAAATAATAATTTGAATATTTAGGTGAAATTTTGATATATAAATGTTTAAAAATCATTTTAACATGTTTATATAAGTTATAATTAAGTTTAATTACTAAATTAGTCTCAAATTGGAGAAGAACCAAATTGCTTCATTTTAAAAAAAAGATAGGACTGTGACAATAACATGACACGTGGATACGACGTCAACATCAATTTAACGGAAAAGACTAAATTGAATATTTTTAAGAAATTGGAGGACTAAATTGAACAAATGAAAAATTAGGGTCCTTTTAAAAATTCAAATAAAATTAGAGGACCAAATTTGGTATTAAGCCTATTTTTATTTATTTTATATTTTTCTTTCACATGAAAATGTTTAACACTCTCAATTTAAGTGTTTAATAACATAATCTTTTCATTTACTAGATAATATAAAAAATTTATCTTCTTTAGTCTATTATTATTTATTTTTGTTTCATTTAAAAAACTCTTGTTTCACTATTTTCTCCATGTACTATGTTGATATTTGAAAAGTTTTATTACATCATATCCTTAATTATATATTTATTTTCTTTAGTGTGTTTTAATTTAATAGTCTCTCAAATTATTTTTAAGACACACATTTGATAATTTTTTAATATTTTTATTTGTTGTTTATTTTTATCATGTAGAATATTGTTTTGGTATATTGGTTATAATTATTTTTTATTTTATACTCATTATCATACTGTGATTTTGTCATTATAATTGTATAAATAAATTTTATTTACTATAATATAAAAATTTAATTAAATTACCATAAATTTTTTTTATCGCAATCCAACATATATTGAAAGTTTAAAAGATATAAGATCTATGTTAAAATTTTATTATTATTATTAGTTTAATCTTTATTCTTTGCGTGATTTTGATCATGTGATGTATTATATTCTTTATTAGTGTATAAAAAAGAGATTCATTAGAATTTAAAAAAATCAAGTAAACAAACATTTAAACTATATTTTATTTGAATATTTGTTTTTATTTTATATTTTTTAAAAATATTTTTAAATTTTATAAACTAGGTTTCATTAATGTTTGCAAATTTAATAAATGTTTTGTTTTTCATAAAACTTTATTTGGCATTCTAATTTAAAATGTATATAGTTCTAATTTCTTAATATTAAATATTTGATAATACTATGTTTCCTTTACTGTAACTTTTTATTATTTTATAAAAATTAATTAATTAATGTTGAAACATTCAGAAAACGGGTACGAGTATGAGTATATACCCCATTATCTAGTGGGGATGACGATGAGACAAAATTTTGGTACCCGTTGAATTTGAAGATGGGAATGTGGATGACATTTTTTTTATGGGGATGGATATGAGATCGCGAAACCCATCCCCGTCCCGCCTAGTTGCCATCCCTATTTTTTATCCTTTTCATATTATTTTGATAGTTAAATCATTCCATAGGTCCCAAATTATGTAGTGAAATCTCAAGTAGCTCCCCTCATTTTTATTTGACTCAATTGAGTGAAAAATTCGTTCCAATCAGATCCTTTACGTTAGTAGTACAACAACAATGTTAACTATCTACCACGTTTCAACGCGTGGTTTTTTTGATTTTTTTTTAATTTTTTTTTAATTTTTTATAATTTTTTTTAAAAATAAAAAAATGATCACATGTCAATCTGACATTGTGCCACGTGGTAGAGACAGTGTGATGTGGCAGTGCCTTGTGTCTGTGTCACTATTGGGTGTGAAAAGTCTCAATATAGTATTTGTATTTGTTATTTTGTCTCAATTTGGTCCCAAATTTTTTAAAACTGAATCAATTTCATCCCTATATCAAATTTAATTTTTATATAAATTTTGCAATGGTATTTTTATTATCATTTATATTTTTAACATAATTAAGTTTATTTAAATGTGTATTTTGTATTGAATTTTATTTAAATTTTATTTTAAATATTTATTTATCTATAATTTATAGATAAATGTTAGAGTTGCTTTGAAAATAAAAACTTTATAAATTCAAATATAAAATTTTAAAACAATTTTATAAAAATTTAAAATAAATATATTTATTTAAAATTTTACAAATCAATTTATAAATTTATTATTTTTAAACCAATTCTAACCTTTGTCTATAAAATTTTGATATATAAATATTTAAAACAATAATTAAATAAAGTTCAATGCAAAATATATATTTAAATAAACTTAATTGTGTTAAAAATATCAATTATAATAAAAATACCATTATAAAATTTATATAAAAATTAAATTTGATTTAGGGATGAAATTGATTTAGTTTTAAAAAAATTGGGACCAAATTGAGATAAAATAAAAAATAATACATTGAGACTTTTCATATCGAATAGTGACATGTGACACTTCCTAAGATGTGGATTACTAAAAGATACCTGATACCGGACATTACGCAACTGATTGGACCCCTTCGGCTTGGCTATTCTGGGCCTTCTTCTATTTGTACCTGCTTCCGTTTCTGCCCTCGCCATGAAAGCTTTCTGGTCCAGGCCTCAGGCACAGACCTGAAACTTGACTGATACGCAAAATTAAATGAAGCACAAAAGTAACATCCATATTATATATATATATGGGAATAACCCCTGTTCGTAAACCCTGTTGTCTTAGTCTTCCTTAAACGAGTGAAACACTCTAAAGAGTAGCCATCACACTCTCTGCCATGTGGCACAATGTCAGATTGACATGTGACAATTTTTGTTAACTATTTTTAAAAAAAATTATAAATAAATAAATAAATAAAAACCACATGCTGACACGTGCACATAGTTAACACCGTTACTCTACTACTAACACGGAAAGAACCTAATTGCAACGAATTTTCCAAAATAGGGACTCAATTGAGTCAAATAAAAATGAGAGGACCTACTTGAGATTTTACTACAAAAATGGAAACCTCTAGAATGATTTAACCTATTTTAATTACAAAAGATTAAAATAAAAATTATTTTAAAAAAATAGTTTTTCACAAAATGTAAGAAAAAAAAATGATAATATTGGATGAGAGAAGATAGGAGTATTTTGGGAGTGTTAAAAAAACGTGGAATATGAGATGTAAGTAGAATGAGCTTTAAGACGATCGATCAGGCCCATTGAACTTGTGGCCCAGTAAATGGAGCCATTAAACCCTTGTGGTTGTGCCAAACCCTAAATCTTCCTTCACAGATCCAAACGCCTATAAAAGCGAAACGGTGATCCCTCTTTAACAATCCATTTGCGCAAGAAGCATGAACACAATGTCATCTTTTAAAATTTTGTTGTTATTTTTAGTCTATTTCGTGTTTCGTATTTATTTGTCCGATTTACTTGATTTGATTTAGTTTATACTGTTTTACAATCGTTTCTACTCACGCGAAGGTGTGGTTTTCTCGGTGATGATCAAATTATGATGACGAGTCCGATCTAATCCATTCTTACAATTCTGACGACAAATCGAGGCATTTGTCTGAGAGGATTCCACCCTTCCCTCCCATTAAGTTATTTAATTTATTTTTTCTATAAGTTGTGTAATTAATTATTCTTAGTGATTATTTGGCATGTTGAGGATACTTTCGAATATGTTCATATGATTATTCATATGATGAATCTAATCCTCCTACTCATTCTGAATGCCGGTTTTTTAATTAGTTTTTGAATGTGTAGCGTTGATGGTATCGGTGGTGTGGGGAGTGTTGAGTTTTCGACGGTTTTGTTTCAAACGCAATTGTTCCATTTTCTTTTTGTTTTTCATTATTTTTATCAAATATTTTACTTGTTTTTGTTGGTGATTTCTTGTATTTTGTTTAGTTTGTAATTGGTGAATGCTTATTCAGAACTACTTTTATGTCCTCTGAGGAAGATAAGGGATGTTGAATCTTGGAAAATTCTATTGGGTTTTGTTACGGTAATTGCTGATTGTATGGTGGGGTACAGTAATTATGTTTTAACCTTGCTTATGTTCTCTTTTTTTAATAGTAACCCAAAATTTAATTTAATAAATTATAAAATAATTTTTCTTCAATTATAAAAATAAATAATTTGTGTAAGCTTTTTTACTATATAAACTATTTTTTTTTTATTATAAATAATTATTTTAATTCAAAAAGCAATTTTTTAAAAAATTAATTTTTTTTATTATTATGAGTAATAATTTGAATTTATAAAGGTGGTTACTAAATTGTAATATTGAATAAAGAATTTTTTTTAGATGAATTAAATTGATTAAAAGCTAGCCATAAGAAATGAAGGTAAAAGTAGAATATATATATATATATATATATATATATATATATATATATATATATATCAATATAAATATATCTTTTTTTTTTTTTGTCAAAAATTTTTATATATTATATATATTTTTTTATTTTTTTT
>Ga0099822_1007681_pt1 | contig 13898 bp, 9 predicted proteins | sample CowpeawhiteBW_FD_76839 | JGI IMG/M metagenome (GOLD analysis project Ga0099822, IMG submission 76839) | Root nodule microbial communities of legume samples collected from California USA - Cow pea white BW | ecosystem: Host-associated > Plants > Roots > Nodule | place: USA: California | collected... | reverse complement strand
TTTGTGTGAGACACAGCGTTTCGTTCCATTTTAGTTGTAGAAAAAAAAAGTGCTGTTTATTTTTATGGTAAATGTTTTGTTTTTTTTTGTTTTTTTTTTTTTTTTTTTTTTTTTTTCTTTTCTGAGATTATACTTCAAAATTGCTACAGACATATGCTCCAACGACACTGGCTCCTGCCCGGGATTTCTGGACTCTGAGATATACCACAAGTTTGGAAAATGGCAGTCTTGTGGTGAGTACGTTGTGTTTGATGCATTATTTAAATATATGTAACACTGTTGCGTAGTGTTTTCTTTAAACTCTTCTTTGAAGATAGAAATTTTATTATTACTTCTTATGTGCCTTCTTATTCCCCTTTTGAAGGTTTGTGAGAGGTCCCTGTCTGGTTCTGGCTCGGGCCCTAATCCAGCTGCTGCTGCTCAGTTTGTAAGGGCTGAAACGCTCCCTAGTGGTTACTTGATTCGACCATGTGAGGGTGGAGGATCAATCATTCACATAGTAGACCACCTAAATCTTGAGGTTTTGCTTCTTAACACTGGGCTAATGCATTTTATTTCTTTTCTTATCCACATTAATTTGGTTATTATTGTCTTTAGGCATGGAGCGTCCCTGAAGTGTTACGGCCACTTTATGAATCATCAAAGGTGGTGGCTCAGAAAATGACAATTGCGGTAAGTTCATTATTGGTTATACATAATATAGGAATTTATATCCCAATTTGTATGGACGGGTAGTGTTATTGTGAACAATGTGCAAGGTGAACAAAATTCTTGAGCTTATTGAGTACTATGCCATTTACTGCTTTAGTAATTAGTGCCTGAGCCAACTGTGTTAGACTTTCTAGCTGATTCTTCCACTAGAAATTGGCAATAAGGTTTCGGGTGCTGATTCTTCCCCTTCTGTCTTTTCATTCTTCATTTGAAGTTCCACAAATACTTAAGTATTTTTCTAGCTCTATTCCCATTTCATTTGTTTAACATGTTCTGTTCCTTTCTTCAAAAGATAGATGCTAATGTGATGGCTTTTATGATAGGCACTTCGCTATATCAGGCAAATAGCTCAGGAAACAAGTGGTGAAGTGGTTTATGGGTTGGGCAGGCAGCCTGCTGTCCTACGGACTTTCAGCCAGAGACTGAGCAGGTAGCCACATGAAATAATGTCTTATTGAAGCCTAATTCAGGCTGCAGTACAAGAATACTGATTTTGTGTCATATTCTCTGATTCATTGAGTTTTCCGTAGAAAATTAACGCATTTGACTTGCAGAGGCTTTAATGATGCTGTAAATGGATTCAATGATGATGGATGGTCTGTATTGAACTGTGATGGTGCTGAGGATGTAATTATTGCAGTTAATTCAACCAAGAACTTGAGTGGAACTTCTAATCCAGCAAGTTCCCTTACATTCCTTGGAGGAATTCTCTGTGCAAAAGCTTCTATGTTGCTTCAAGTGAGTCTTGAGAACCCAATGTCATGATATTTTTAAGTGCTAGTTTTCATTGAATTGAATGCGGATACATCATGGAAATACTTTGTAGCTGCTTTTCTTTTTTGAAACTAGCAACTTTCAGATTACATGGTATTTTTGATGAGTAAATTTGGTCAATGACAAATTTGAATCTAGCTTTAAAGGGATAGATGATTCTTTAATTTAAAACTATAGATGGTTACGATTAGCCACTGTTAATGTTATGTGACAAGTTATGATTGAAAATTATTTGCAGAATGTCCCCCCTGCAGTTTTGGTTCGTTTTCTGAGGGAGCACCGCTCAGAGTGGGCCGATTTCAATGTTGATGCTTATTCTGCTGCGTCACTAAAAGCTGGAACCTATGCATATCCAGGGATGAGGCCTACAAGATTCACTGGCAGTCAAATAATAATGCCTCTTGGTCATACTATTGAACATGAAGAGGTAGGTTTGGATTCCATTTTAAAGTGGACAGAGGATGCATATATGCTTTGGTCGATTTGTTTCACAGAAGAAAAAAACTAGTTTCATTTTTTTTGGACATTTGTACTTGCAAGCAACATTCCTGATTGAGTTTATTTTTGCTACAGATGCTTGAAGTTATTAGGCTTGAAGGCCACTCTCTTGCTCAAGAAGATGCGTTTGTTTCTAGGGATATTCATCTCTTACAGGTGCTGCCTCTGACTGACCTTTGTTATTGTGGTGAACATTATCTGTATATCTGAATTTAATTTTTGGTGCAAAATTGCTTTTTTGTATTAAAGATGCAATCATAGTTGGCATATCTTGCAAAACTTCAATAAATAACCAATACAGGTAGATTCTAAAGTGCACTTTCTGTTGTCCTTCTTGCAGATATGTAGTGGAATTGATGAGAATGCTGTGGGGGCTTGTTCTGAGCTCGTATTTGCTCCAATTGATGAAATGTTCCCTGATGATGCTCCTCTAGTTCCTTCTGGGTTCCGCATTATTCCATTAGATTCAAAACCAGTTGAGTATTATGTATATTTTACTTTTAACAGTCTCTATTACACTCACTTTCTCAGCTCTTAATCTTCACTCCTCCTGTGAACACATGTAATAACTTAAAAGTGCATATTACTGAATTTTGTGTGCTCATCCTCTCCCTCAAAATAAATACAAGATGTCACTTTCTATTTTGTATCCAAACAGTGACTGAAAGTTTACTGTGTGGTTCTTAGAATGGATCTACTATTGCTGTTGTCCATGCGTATCCCTTCTGTAACATATCTATATTATTGTGTTGTAGGGTGACAAAAAGGATATAGTTGCTACAAATCGGACCTTGGATTTGACTTCAGGTTTTGAAGTAGGACCAGCAACAACTACTGGTGCAGATGCATCATCAAGTCAGAACACTCGTTCAGTGTTGACCATTGCCTTCCAGTTCCCTTTTGACAGCAGTTTGCAAGATAATGTTGCAGTCATGGCACGACAATATGTACGCAGCGTGATTTCCTCGGTGCAGAGGGTTGCCATGGCTATATCTCCCTCAGGTATAAGCCCAGCTGTTGGAGCAAAACTTTCTCCTGGTTCTCCAGAGGCTGTTACACTGGCTCACTGGATCTGCCAAAGTTATAGGCAAGTATTATAATCCAGTACTATAGTTCATATTTATTTTCCAAAGGAAATTTCTAACAGGTTTTTGTACCTATTTTTTCAAATCAGTTACTATTTAGGGTCTGATTTACTGAGATCAGATTCTCTTGTTGGTGACATGATGCTGAAACATCTGTGGCATCATCAGGATGCTATTCTATGCTGTTCACTGAAGGTAAACTGTGTGCTTTCTATTCGTTCCATTTCAAACTGTGACTGATCCATTCTTTTTTCCTATAATGATTGATTCTTCAATACTTGTCAAGTGAGATTAATATGATTCTTCTCCATTTGATGTTGCAGTCATTGCCAGTGTTCATATTTGCAAATCAAGCAGGCCTTGACATGTTGGAAACAACTCTAGTGGCCTTACAAGACATCACATTAGATAAAATATTTGATGAGTCTGGACGCAAGGCATTGTGTACAGACTTTGCCAAGTTAATGGAGCAGGTGATGTCTGATTATCACAAAAGTTTCAAGTTACAACTAAAGTTTCATTTGGAAAAAGACTTAAATTTTGGTCTGTTCTGTCTGTTCTGTCTTCAGGGTTTTGCATATCTGCCAGCTGGAATCTGCATGTCGACGATGGGGCGGCATGTATCCTATGATCAAGCCATTGCATGGAAAGTGCTCACCGGAGAAGACAACACTGTTCACTGCTTGGCTTTCTCTTTCATAAATTGGTCATTTGTATGAAAAAACCAGTTAATGTGCCCTGCTTTTTCCCACTTGAACATAACAAACGAAAGGGTCAAAAGGGAAACAAACAGACAAATTTGGAGGGAAAAAGAAATCCTAAATTTTTGTATAACACAGGATCAGGCTTGCATTTAATTCGATTTAATTTATTTCTTATTTAGTGCAGAGACCAAATTGAATTAATCTTGTAAATTATTTAGTGCTAGATTGAAGTTGAGACATACTCTGTTTTTGTCTCTAGTACTGTTTGGTCTCCAAAAACAGAGGACCTGTGTCATGTTTCTTACACAATCACAGTTTGACTTTTGTCACCAACATAGTACTACGCATCTTTATTGACGTACTGTTTTATCACGATAATCATATAAAAATTCTACGTGGGTGAGTTCAATACCCCAATTTTATTTAGAAAACAGATTAGCTGAAAAAAAAATTGAGGTATTTTGAAAAAAATTCTGTCGTTATATCAATCTCCTAATTAAAAGAAAAATAACTTAATTGACAAATAAATTAGCAACCTTTTTTAAGAACATTATCACTTGCAACAAGCACTAACAAACAGTTGCATATGCATAAAAGATATGTAAGGACACAAATAAAGTGCGTTTGAAAATTATTTTAAACGAACGTTTTAGATGATTTTACTATCCTAGAACGCAAGTTATTTTATTCTTATATATCTAACATGTTATTTCATCATATGATAATAAAAAATAATAAGACTATTGTTATTTATAACTATATATATAAAGAGGGTTCTTCTTTTTGTATTGATTTTTAAAAATATTGATTTTATTCTTTAAATATAATAATTTATTAAATTTCTAAAAATTGACCGTTACTTTTACAAACTTTTTATAAAATCGGATGTCTCTGTTTCTTCTTTTTTTCTTTATTTATCAATGGTTATTCTTTTATCTGTTCCGATATATTTTACTTTATTTTTAATAAATATAATTTTAATTTATATATTAACTTAATAACATTATAATATTATCACCTACTAATATTATCACACATATTTAAAAAATACATACACACAAGCGTGATGATACGCTAGTAATTATAAAATGAATATAAATTGTTTTTATGATTTTGTTTTAAATAGTTTTTATTTAGTTTATAGACAATTTTTTAATTACAAAAATAATTAACTTTAAAATATCAAATATTTATTTTAAAAGAAGCAGTCTTCATAAATAATGATTTTAACTAAAAAATATTTAAAAGATAAAATTTAAAAATAAACGTATATACAAAAAGAAAATTCACGTCAAATATAAATATAGATTTGATTTTTTAAATAACTTATATTTTTCAATTTATATATTTTTCCTCTCTATTCCTTACTTAAATTTTAATATTTAAAAAAAAAAATTATCAATAATTAAAAATAACTTTGTACTACAACATAAATATGTGTGATAAATCCAAAATATAATTTATGTGTTCGTGAATATTTTATTTACCGTAATATTTAACTCAAAAAGTTTTATTCTTGTAAACAACAGTATTTTTAAATGTTATTCCTGTAATCAGTAAAAGACATGTCTTGTCCTAATCCTATATAATTATACACTTTCTTTTTTTTAATTTTATTATTTACTATCACATTAACTTTCAATTAAATCTCTTAATTTCAATTTAAATTTTATGAATCTTTAAATAATTTAAAAAATGTATATATATATATATAGAGAGAGAGAATATTTCTAATTTACTCTGCTTTCTGTTATTACAGCATGAAAATATGATAAATATGTGTTCAGTTGAATATTTTTAATATTTTTTATTATTTGTATAACTATGTCTTGTCCAGAAAACAATCCCGCTTTCTACACCAACAAAACGACGTAGTTTTCCGTTCACCTGTTCACCTGTTCACCTGAACAACCGTCTTGGTCAGGGTTTTCTTTGACCCACATAATCTTTTCCAGAAAACGCGATCCCGCATCCTCCACCATCGAAACGACGCAGTTCTCCGTTCATCTGAAAATCCGTCACAGACACTTTGATTCGACCGAATCTATTGTTTGTAATTTTTAGTATTTTATGATGCAATTCAAATTTGACTGAGTAATGTGCATTATTAGTTTTGTGATTTTGTGTTTGCGGGATTGTATTGCAGTGTGGAATACTTTATTATACCTGGAGAAAAGAAAAAATGGGGTTAAGCCCTTCAAAGCTCGTGATGATTATATTGTTAATATTTCTCAGCTTCTCTGTAGCATACTCATCTACTACAATGCACACTAATAATTGGGCTGTTTTAGTCTGCACTTCTCGCTTTTGGTACATTAAGATTTTGTTTTTAGCTTTGCTTTGTTTTGTTGAGTATCCATGGTTTACCTGAGGGTTGATATACTAAATGTGCTGCTTTCGTTGTTCAGGTTTAACTATCGGCATATGGCGAATACTCTGTCCTTGTATAGGTAGGGATACAATTTAGCCTTATTTTTAGTTGTTTTGTTTGAACTATGCTTGACAATGGTCTAAAGGTCTTTAAATTCTTTCTCAATCAGAACAGTTAAGCGGCTAGGAATACCGGATGAGAGGATTATACTCATGCTTGCAGATGACATGGCATGTAATGCAAGAAACAAGTACCCTGCCCAGGTTTTTAATAATGAAAACCATAGACTTAATCTATACGGGGATAATGTGGAGGTAAGTTTTTATTTTTTCAGGTGTGTATTATTATGTCTGAATCTTTTGTGCAATATAGAGAAGACCTTTATTGTTAGCTTTATTTCTGGCTGGAGGCTGTCATTGCAAACATAGCATATTTTATTTCACTAATCTCGAAAGCTGAATTATCCCGAAGTTATCTCTTACATGTGTTTGTGGTTTTCTGTTAGAACTGAAACTGCTTTGTGATTTTGTAAAGAAGTGTATTTATGAGGTGCAAGACAGGTCGAGACTTCCTCCTTTTTAAGTGTTAATTTGTGTGTGTGTGTAGTCAGTGTTTGTACTCTTCTTTTTAATATTATCTTTAACTAGATTTATTATCTAAACCATTTTGGCTTTTTGACTAATTTTTGTCATACAGTAAATTAGTTTAGTTGTAGCAGAGGCTTCTCAAGGTTTGCTTCATTGATAGTATATGTATGCTTACGGTATAAAATTATCTAAATGAGCTGAGATTCCTTTAAATTAATTTATGAATAGACTGAGTTACCCATGTTCTGGACAACAGACAATTGAATTAGGTTTGCTTTATTTCTTATCATGAGTTTTGGCCTAGTCCCCTCCTGAAGTGTGTATCCTTTTTCTCCTTTATATTTCAATGTCACGTGTTGCCAAGAAAAACCTCTATAAGCCCATAACTTCTCTGACAGTTAGCCAAGTTAGTCTCTTGTGAAAAATTGGCGTACATCCTAAAAATATCTTTTACTTTCATGTAATGCTCTTATTTTCATCTTTATCCTAAGTGTCATGCTCTCTAGTGGAGGAGTTACTAGTTCTGTAATGTTCAATGGCTATAACTTGATAAAGCCCCATGTTTATTTTCTTCTTTTGTTTAGTTGTATCATTTTCGTGTAGTATTTAGAAGATAGAATATTTGTCTCTTTCTACTATTCTAGGGCTCTTGATATGTAGTATAAATTAGAGGATGATCATTTTCCTGCAATCACTCAGGTAGACTATCGTGGCTATGAAGTGACAGTGGAGAACTTCTTACGGGTACTTACAGGACGGCATGAGACTGCTGTTCCAAGGTCTAAGCGACTTCTTAGTGATGAAGGAAGTCATATTCTTCTGTATATGACAGGGCATGGAGGTGAAGAGTTTTTGAAGTTTCAGGACTCAGAAGAGCTTCAAAGTCATGATTTAGCTGATGCTGTGAAACAAATGAAAGAGAAACGCAGGTATAGTTCCACATAACTGTTTATTTGTGACCTATGAATTGTAATTTGATTACATGAAATAAAATAGAATTTATCATTATGAAGCCTAGTTTATTGGTGGCAATGATTTTGGCTTAACAAAGAGAGGAGAGGATAGTGAGTTCTCCTTAACAAAAGTACAAAAAGAAGACAATAAAGATGAATAATAATTAAAGAAGACCTACCCATGTTCTGGACAACATGCAATTGAATTACGACTCCAATTTTGCGTGCTTATCAATGTTGGACTATAATCTCTTTTGTTTACTCATTCATAACTGGATTTGTTAGGTTCAAGGAGCTTCTGATAATGGTAGACACCTGCCAAGCCTCTACTCTGTTCTCCCAGGTCTCATTTTTTTTATTTTAATCATTCTTGCGAGCTCCTATGCCAATTCTTGTGAAATAATAGTATGTGGTTTTGAGTATTCGTTGTCCATAATTAATCACCACTCAGCATTTTAGTACATAATGTTAGCTATAGAGTTGATATCTGTCCAACTCTAATGCATGCCTCGTGTTCATTATTAGATGTATTTTGTTGAATGATGTTCTTGCCGTTAGTGCATGGGTTGGGGTATAAAGAAGTCTGAAATTCAGTTCCTCACATTTCTTTGCTGTTAGGCTGTTTAGCTTCAGTTAAAAGGACCTATATGTCAATGATTAACAATGTTCGAGTACATATAAAGAGATTATGTTCTAAATGGTTTTCCTTCTTTATAAATGGTACTTTGCTTTCAGTCTTGAGCATCTCTGTGGCAATCACATAATTTTAATGAAAGGAGATTAGCAACTTTCCTATACTGAGGGATTTGGTTTTAACCAATTGTTACATTTTTCCCCACTTCAGCATCATGTCATGAAGTACAAAGAATATGAATTTAACACTTTTCTGTTTTTGTTACTTCTTTTCTAGGTTTTATCTTTCTGTATTAAATCAATACTTTTAGTACCGTCTGTGTCTATTCATTATTAAAATGTCTAGGTGATTCTAGACTATTTGTCCCCTTCAAATTTATAGTTGTTTATTATGTGATAATAAGAAATTCTTTTTTAAGTCTGGCTGATTATTCTTCCCAAAGTTTTGTTGCTGACTGTTCTTTTTATGGGCATGGCAGCTTCATTCGCCAGGTGTTTTGGCAATCGGAAGTAGTATGAAAGGAGAAAATTCATATTCGCATCATTTGGACTCGGATGTATGTATGAAAATCTAATAGTCGTTCTTTCAAGGATTTGATTTACTCTGGTACAGTTTATCTATTGATTTTCTTGTTCATTACATTCAGGTTGGTGTTTCAGTCGTTGATCGTTTTACATTTTACACCCTTGCTTTCTTTGAGAGGCTGAATATGTATGACAATGCTTCGTTAAGCAGGTACATGTAAACTTTTTATATGCCTTTCTCATGTTAAGTATTTTATTCTTACTATATTTCAAGTGTCTTTACTCTAGAGAGCATGTTTGTTTTTTATTTCATGTTCTTTTATCTGAATTTTACTTTCCATTCATTTTGTTCCGGTTCTGTTTTTTATTCATTGTTTGAAACAATTATCTTTAAAAATCCTATTGGGAATTAAAACTTAATTGACCCCTTTTTGGTGAACTAAGTTTAATGTTTTCTATCATTTGAAAATGAACAAAATCATCACCCTCTCTTGTTGAGCAAATCCAGACTTAAGGGCAGCTGAAATGCATAAGACTAAAATCGTGTTTAAATCATGGCAATGAAGGCTTAGTTTACACTGTCTTTTTTTGTGTTTGTTTTGCAGTCTTTTCAAGTCATTTAATCCAAATTTGTTGATGTCAACTGCGTATTATAGAATGGATCTATACCAACGCCATTTAGAGGAGGTAACTAAATTTTGGTCATATTTTTATTCTTTTTGCTTCTCTATTTTTTTGCGTAAATTTTTATTGTTTACGTGGTGAGGAATCAAGTTTTCCAAGGTAGTCTTTTGGCTCAATTTTTAGTTTAATTGGAAAAGTTTATTGATTTAGTTTGATTGACATTATCTGCCACTTCTTTTATGCTTTGTTTGATTGAATTGATGAGTTCGTTATTGTCACTTCTTTCCAGGTACCTGTGACAAACTTCTTTGGTTCTGTAATGAAAACTATACATACAGATTCAGCCTACAAATCCCTGTCTAATAAAAAAGTTGGGACAGATAAAACGAGAATCTCTTTGGAACGATCAATCTCTGACAATGACAGAATGATTTTTAGAAACTCAGATGCGGAGGATCAATTTAATAATTTAACTGCAGAGGTGATTCTAATATATGCCTCATCAAGATTAGTTTTACAATTTAAGTTGTTTCATGATCTTTAAGTCATGTTCACTGGATTTGCTGTGCAGGAACATTTCCGAGATGGTGTTGGACAAATATGGAGAGCTATTCTTGGCAATACTTTTGAAAGCATCGACACTTTTGTGTGCTATGGATTGATTTTAATGCTTCCTTTGTTGATATTTTCCACTTGGTTGTCAAAGTAAATGATTGCAGCAATGTTCTTGAAGTTTGTTTGCAAAGCGGAGATGCTATATGTCACCAGTACTTGAATTGTAATCTCACTTGAAGAAGATATTACTGGGGACTGTACATAGTATGGGGGCGCAGACTACAGAGAGAGCAGCTTTGACTATCAGCTGTGTTATTCGGTTAGCCATTGTTTTTTGCCTTAGTGTTGTGATGTTGTTGTCATGTTTCGCCCTGTTTAACTTTTTATGATTGTAGACTGTAAAATTTTGTAAAACCTTGCATTAGTTTGTGTCCATTGGAATATGGATCTTTTGAATTACTCGAAAATCAAAATGCTTGAAACATATATATATATATATATATATATATATATATATATATACACTACATCGTATGTATGCATTAATGACATAGACTCCATCACCAAATTTGACTGAGTCAGCAATAACCACCACTTGACAAAACCCTAAATTAGATGTCTGGTTTGATGGAGTATAGTTCATGCATGCAACCAACCGTTAGGTACTACTAACACAGTAACACATGACATGAAACTTTAAAATCTTTGACGAGTGCCAGACAAAACAAAACCAAATCCCTGACGCCAACATTTTCTTTACAAGCTGTCCCAGTTTCTGCATGTTACTGTTTTTATTTAGCGTGAAGCTATAGATCAGAAGTTCAGGAGAAACGGTGGAACTGTGGTGACCCAACAAATGAAGGCCATGATGTAGTCGTTTTCAAACTGCACACAGTGTTTTTTTGAACAACTTCCAAGATCATTATCAATGAGCACAGTCATGCCTGCTGATGCACAGGCTGCTGCAAATGTAAGGGTAGATGTGACCTGCATGGAAGACACAGGTCTTCTGAAATTTACACAACAGTTCTTTCAGAGGGGAAAAAGTAACACAGGTTACAGCTACACATGTCTACATTATAAAGAAGTTGATAATGAAGACAATAACAGAATACACTTTCCACCGCAGTTATGGTGTGTTATATTCAAATCCCAGTGATTCTTCTGTGAAACTGTGTGCATAGTGCGTATATTGTTTGAGATTAATAAAAGCAGTTGGGGTGAGTCTATCAGTTTTTGAAAATTGTGTTACACATAACTGTTAATAAAGTGCAGAATTGTAAAAAGATTATGGAGTCTTATACTGTAAATCTTACCCCATCACCAATTGTAAACAAGCTGAAAATTCTATAGTTCTGCAAGAAATGCTTTACCAAAGGGCATACACATCAGTAAATAGCCAATGAAAAGTTCCACAAAGATTGCAAACCGGCAACAGCAACAGAGTGACTGATAAACAATGAGACGAATATTTTATGTAATGTCATGGCATTTTTGCCGAACAAAAGAGGAAAACTGAAAAGAATAAAAGCCAAAAAGTTAATGCATTAATGACATGTTTCAACTAGACAGTACAAACAAGTCAGCTTATAGAACAGGGGCCACTGTCAAAAAACTGGTATAATAAGATCAGAGCAGATCTATCCAACACCAGTCCCACAGTATTTGGCCAATAATCTTTTTTTTTTTACTTAAAAAATTCTTTAAATTAAAGTTCAAACAAGTGCTTCGAAGGTAAATTAGAAGATATTCACTAATTTTAGTGTTTCAATGAGCATTTATAAAATTACTTTAAAAATCATTGCTACCGGTTCTGTTTGGTTGATCTGTAAGGTATTTTACACTAATAGTAGATAAAAACCAAAAACTGTTTTAGAAGCTTTTCAAAAAATGTGTTTGACTCAATTCCTTTTATGTAAAAGAAATCCAAAAATGCTAAGCAAGACAGTAACGAAATATGCATCAAATGAAGTAATAGCATCTCATCAGTACAAATAACATCATGAAGTCATGGCATTCAGTCATGACCCAACTATTTTCATTGCATCCTATGATTACATTATTACATACAACAAATTCTCTTTCCAATAATTAATGTTTTTTCCATAAAAAAAAAAATAGGAATAGTAACTTTGACTACAAAAACAGAAAGTTAGCATCTTTCTATTAATCTTTTAGCCAGAAAAATAGGAATAAGTTAATTAATCTCATTCTTTGTCTTTATATTTTATTATTTCTCCCTGTTTATGTCCAGCTGAAAAAGTTATAGTCTGTGTCTTCTCAACAACTTGGGTTGATTTCAACAAAAATGTTTAAACTCCCTGAGGTATAAAGAATGTTTGATAATAGAAGTGACTCTTGTATTATTATAGTTATTTTTAAACTATAGTTTATTTTGTATATTATAAATTCTACTGTATTATAATGAATTTAGTTTTATGTCATAACTGAAATAAGGTACTTTTTCACATAAGTGTATTTAAATTAGTGCTTTTACAAATGATTTGTTGGAATAATTAGTTAGCATCATCTACATTATGTAGATCGATGAATCAATTTGTTACTATAGTTTAAATTTGTTTTAAGGATTTTGGTATAATTGCAACGGTGTAATAAACTATGTGGGGTTGCAAAACAAAATGGTAAGTTTGGAGCACAAAGTGGACTAAACAGTTACAAACCCATGAGAGCTATTGCTTCCTATACCCCATATCTTGTGGCATCACATAAGTATGTTGAAATAACTATTTTATCCTTAATAAAAATATATACTCTCAATCGTACAATTCAAAATGTATCATTGAACTCAAATTTATATTTGATACAGCATATATTTTTTAATATATTTTGGATTATACGATTTTAAAAAATATTTTTTAAAATTTATAAATACAAAACGGATTACAAAATTCAGAATGTGGTTAAAAAAATATTTGTTTGGATTTTAAAATTCATTCTAAATTCTTTTATTTCTTCCCTTTCTTTTGTATCATTCACTCCATGTTCACCCTTTCCTTTACTCGCATTTTCTTCACCTTCTTTGACTTTCAACCTTCATTCCTCCTTTTTTATTGCATTTTGTTCCAATTTTCTTTTAGTGGTCTTCATCTTTGTCTGTCATTGGATTTCACGTCAAACTAAAGAGTTAGAGGGTGCTTGAAATCAATGTCTTTATCAATCTCTTTGGGTCATCGGCCTTTGGCGGTATCCAATCTCTTGCGCAGCTCCACGAAGATAACTTTATTTGTCGCCTCTGCTTGTCCATTGGTTTGTGGATGTTCTACAGAACTTGTGATGTGCTTGATGCCAAGGCCAATATAGAATTTGGCTAACTCTTTGTCAATAAATTGTCGGCCATTGTCTGTGATGATGGTATGTGGTACACCATATCTGCATATAATGTCCTTCCACACAAATTGTTGAACTTGTTGGGCCGTGATGGTAGTTAGTGGCTTGGCTTCGATCCATTTAGTGAAATAATCGACAGCTACAATTAGGAATTTTACCTGCCCCTTGCCGAGTGAAAAGGGGCCGAGAATGTCCATTTCCCACTTAGCGAATGGCCATGGGGATAGTATGTGGTGTAGTTGTTCTTGTTTCTGGTGAATAAGGTTGCCATGTTTCTGACATGGCTTGCATTTCCTGACATGATCTTGGCAGTCTGCTTCTATGGTCGACCAGAAGTATCCAGCTCTAAGAACTCTGGTAGCCATGGTGCGTGCACCGGAATGATAACCACAAATACCTTCGTGTAGCTCTTTGATGATATATTGGGCTTGCTCTGCCGTGACACATTTAAGGAGGGGTTGGCCATATCCGCGTTTGTAGAGGTCATCGCCTATCATGGTGTACCTGGCGGCCTTAGCCAGCCAAGTTTT
>Ga0099822_1007670_pt1 | contig 13918 bp, 5 predicted proteins | sample CowpeawhiteBW_FD_76839 | JGI IMG/M metagenome (GOLD analysis project Ga0099822, IMG submission 76839) | Root nodule microbial communities of legume samples collected from California USA - Cow pea white BW | ecosystem: Host-associated > Plants > Roots > Nodule | place: USA: California | collected... | reverse complement strand
TTTTGGAAGATTGATGTTATGGTATTTGTGTTGTTGTTGTTTGTCTAAAGACAAATTATAATCAGAATTTTGGTCTGTAATTGTATTTGACTGTTTTCATTCAGATTATTGTGTTATGGTTGTTTAATTAAAAAGAATTATCTCCATGCAGTAACATCTTTTGTACTATCTAATTATAAAATCATCTTACATAGTTCCTCTTTAGAAGAATTTGAGAAGGGAAGTAAACACTTTTAAGAGACTACAAACTTCTTTGATCCTGACAGAGAACTAGGAGATGAAATATTTGGAAAATTGTATTTTGGTAAAACCCATCATCCTTTTTTATAATTATTAACTTAGCATCATTTTTTTCCCTTAGATATTCATACTTAATTTTGTGCATTTTAGGTTATTTTTCTTTATTTATTGTTCTCTTTATGCTCTCAAACTCCCTTGAAGAAATAACTCAATAACAAAATTCTCCTTCACCCATTTTCTTTAGTTTATTTCGGTTGGCATGTTAAATACTGTTGTATTAAGGTACCGGTAGAAGCTGTGAACCAATACACAATACACATACTTCTAATCATTTCATTCTATAATGGATTTTTTTATTTTAATATTTTTTTGTGATACATTGGGTAAAACACTAACATAGTTATTTATAATTTGTCTTAATAGTTTTTCATGAAATTTATTCTATAGATTTGGCATACTACACATACTTTGCACATAAATTAAACAGCTTTGATACATTGGGTAAAACACTAACATATTTATTTATAATTTGTCTTAGTAGTTTTTTCATGAAATTTATTCTACAGGTTTGGCATACTATATATTATTTTGCACATAAATTAAATAGCTTTGACATTGCTTTTGGAGAATTGTTGGAAAATTGTTGGCATCAGACTCTGATTTATGTTGAAATAGATTTGCTTTTAATAAACTGGATGATCTATCCAAACTAGGGACAAGAAAGAGCAAGTTGTTTACTTTTTTACTTTCACTCCTATGCTTCAAAGTATAAATTTAATAGTTTTTCTACTTAAGATGGATCAGGTTAATTGTTATAAAAATTAAGTTCAACAATGTGGATCAGCTTAACGAAACTTCTACTAGTTTTTTTACGAGAAGCAATAACAAAGAAATTTGTTGCTTTTTGTGTTGAACTAATTGTCTAATGGTAAATTATTGTAAAGTGTAGATTTTTCTTGCTCTCAACTTTGCCTACCCAATTTTTCATGAACCTAACTTCACTCAAAGATGTTGTGTTGGTTTTTCTCAATTTGGAAGAGAGGCAAAGAGTTGAAAAGAAAATATGAGAATTTAAAGAACATAAATTTACACCCACATGGTTTGATTTGAGAAAGTCACATAAATTTCATGAGATGATTTTGTAATCTCCCAATACAATGTTAAAATCAGTAAGCATTGGATTGTCAAACATCGAAGTAATGTGTGCTATGTATGATAAAATTGTTTACAAATTTAGTTACATCACACAAAAAAATCAGATTATCATGATATTTGTTTTAATAAATTTTATTTTACTTTTAAAATCAATATATGTTTAAAGTTCAGGCACACATTACGAAGATCATAAAATTCAACATGAGATAAAAAATTTCAATAATATTAGATATGGAAGGATTGTCTCTAATAAAGTTAACTTTAAAGGAAATGAATCTACCACCCTATTTTTTTCATGATATGATAAATTTTAGGTTTTTCTTTTATAATTGTAGTTTCCTCTGAGTTTGTAGAACAATTAGTGATTTTATTTTAACACTGATTTTTGTGAAAAAGAAAGTATTTAAACTCTCGTGTTAATACTTAATTACATAATTTAATATTTAATTTAATTTTTTTAGTACTTTTACTTTTAAAATATAATATTTTGTTTCAAAACATGAAATATTAATATATAATTTTGAAATGATTTATATATGCTTTTGTTTAATAAGTATAGAAATACGAAAAGAATTAAAATAAAATAAAAAAAGAAAAATAAATAAAAAAGAAGCAATTTTTTATTAGACTTCACGAATAACATTAATTATAGAATATAAAAATAATTAATATAATAACATATAAAAATATGAAAATAATTAAAATAAAATAAAAAAGGAAAAATAAATTAAAAGAAAAAAAATTCTTATCCGTCTTCACGAATAACATTAATATAAATTTCTTTATATAATAAACAATAAAGAATAACATTATAATTAATAAATACGAAAAGTAATAAATACTAACGTTATAATTAATAGATACTAAAGGTTATTATATTTTGGTTCTATACAAAATTGTGGTTGCAAAATTGAGAAATTATAATTATATTAATTTTTAATTGAAAATTTTTGTGATGTATTATAGTTGGATTTTAATTATATTAATTTTTTATTGATAAATGAATTTTAGTTATATTAATATTTAATTTAATTAGGTAAAAGATAGTTGTGTGACTTAAAACACATATAACAACATACGACAAACTCTCTCTAAAGTTTGACTTTATTTTCCTCACCCCATATTCACTCATGGACACCTATATGCAACCGTTTGTAGAGTGAAATAGAAAAGAAGATTTCATCCATAATTAGTATTTTCAATCCAATCTTCAATTCTTTGGGTTGCTGGTTGTAGGTCCAATATGTTGACACATTGCAGCAAAGTCATTAGCTGTATTCTTTGGAGACGTTGGATACAAGTTGGGCTTTGCAAGCCCAAACACAACTGATTTCCTTCTAAGCTTAGGGTCCAAAAATGCAAGGAAAAATAAAATGGACCAAAATACAAGCCCATCAAATTTACTAATTACACTACAAGACAATACACCTATACATTTATTTAAGTATTTAAATGCATAAAAACTAAATGGGCCTAGACATTGGCCCATGCTGAAAGTCCTTCTAAAGTGATATTCATCATCAACCTAATATGATTCATCATGATCTTAGATAGGCCCAACCTAGCTTAACATGGAATAGCCCTATCTCAATCCATATTAACTTGAATTTGATTTGAGTCAATATGACTTGTGTATAATTAAGTCCATTTCAACTTGACCCAAGCTTTATCCACCTCAACCTGACTTGGGTCAAACCTAACCTAATGTAGTTGAGCCCAACTTTGAGACTTGGGCTCATCCTAACCTAACCTTGCATAACTTGAGCTCACATAACCTTACCTTTCCTAGTTGAGGTCCAACCTGAACAGTACCCAATCTGACTTAATTTGACATAGGCTTGGACCAACTAGGCTTGACCTTGGTCTACCTTGACTTAGCCTAATTTGACTTGGCTTGATTTGAGTCCAGCTTAACTCAAGTTGGCCATGGTCAAACCTGACGGGCTTGACCTAGACTAGGCTTGTCTCAACTCGACCAATTTGACCCAATTTGGATCTAACTTAACCTAGCCAATGCTAGCCTAACCATATTCAACTTGACTTGTGCCCAACTTGACTTAACATAATCTTGACATAAACTAACTTGGCTCAACCTAAGTTAGGTCTATTTCAATCTAATCTGACTTGGTCCATATGGAGTTGGTTCGACTTGACTCAGCACGATATGAGCCTAACTCAACTCGGTCTATATTGGATATGATATAACTCAAACTCATCTTGACGAACTTGATATGACCCTAACCTAACATAACCTGACATGAAGTTGTTTTTACCTTGCCCATAAAAATATGGATCAATCTTCTCAAACCTAACCTTATTTAAGTTAGACCTATCTCGATTCAGTCTTGCTTAAACCTTTTCCATCCTAACCTTTCACAACTTAATTTTGTATTTTGAAAATATGTAAATTTATTCTATCTATATTCAATTTATATCGAATCTAAATCTAATTAATTAGATTAGACTTAAAATCTAAAAATATATGAATGACTTTTCTCATGGAGTGAGTAGAAAAAAAATAGAACAATTAATAATTTTTTCATGTGAGTAGAAAAAAAATAGAACAATTATATACTTTTTTTTAGACAAATATTTTTTTTTATTCTCATTTTTAAAGATGTTTTATTTTAAAAATATACCCAACGTTTTATCCGTGGATCGGAAAAACGTTATATATATAAACAATATCTCATTGAGGCCCACCGTCATTATGTCACAACTGTCCTTGACTCCTGATGGCTTGAAATATGCGTATAAAAAACCATACAATTGGATTTACCAATCTGAAAGCAAAAAATTTGTATTTCATAGTGTAGATTAAAAACTTTGTAATTACACTTCTGAATTACGTGTTTTAAAATAAGTGAGAAAGCGAAAGATTTAGCTAATTTGTAAATCGAATAATCCATAAAATTTTCCATCTATATATAACATTAAATTCATTTTGTTTTAACTTTGAGATTAGTTTACCTATAGAGTATTTAAAGATAGATCAAATCTAGAAACTTTATGAATCATAAAGTCTCCTTAATGAAAGCGATGAAGGGGTATTTTGGCAGAAGGAAAAATAAGCACGTGCTCAACTGTAATATAATATTTATTGTGACATGACTAACATGCAATGTATATGAGAAAATATCTTGCCATTTATGGTTAAATTTGAAGTTTGAGATTCTTTTTCTTTATCAATTATTCATCGGTAGAGTCAAGTCACAAAATACATTATGGAGACGTGTAGATTCTAAATTTTATGGTCCAGATGTAACTTTCAACCAAAAAAACATTTACATTTTAAGTATTACCTATAAATTAATTGTGGTTCAGATGAAATTTTATAAAATAAGATCTATATTCATTTATATACTATAATTTGATGATGTGTATATTTTAAATATTTCAGAATTTAAGCAAAATTTATATTTCAGTTTTAGTTTTCCATAAATTTTCATTTTACTTTAATTCTCTAAATTACAAGATTATTAACTAGTTTTGTATAACTAAACATTTGATTTTATGGCAATCATACTATCTTGCAACATGGTTCATGACAAACAGAATTTGAAAATTTTAATTTTGAAAAATAATTTTGATGATTTATAATCTTTTAAAACTTGAAGTTGTTGGAATTATTGAACAAAAAAGTGACTTTTCTATTCATTTTAAACAAAAAAAAAGGTCAATTTTGAAAACGTGATTGTAATTTTCATCAAAATGTTTTTTCTAGGAATGATACTTCTTTGGTGAATGTTAAGTTGTTTATTCCTTTTAATCATAAAAGAGAAGAAATTTGCAAACCATGTAAGAGGAAAAATGACCATAAGAACATTTTTCAGATTAAAAAGAAAATGACCATAAAACACATTTGATGAAAGAATATTACTTTTTTCACCTTTATATTTAACTAAAACATATATTATATGTATCTAAACAATTTAGACCTTGACTTTGCTCCACTCATTTCTCTATTATTTTTCTCTTACTCAACTAGAAGAAACAGTGTCAAAGTTAAAAGAGGTTATTATGAAACAGAAGACCAGCGTCCTAAGGTACAAAGCTTTTCAAAGTTTGAATCTTTATTTTGTTCTAAACATTGTCTGGCTTCTGGGGTGTCTTGAGTTATCATTGTTCAGCTCTGCAACTCCGAGCCTGTGAATTCCACTGAAGTTTTTTATTCAAAGTTTGATGCTTTTCTTGAACTTGAAAAATGGGTCTTTTTGCTTTCGAAAAAACATAGCTGATTTTAGATATTCTTCATGAAAGAATTTGAAAGGGGAAGATGAGGAATGCAAGTGCTGCACCTGAGGCAGTGGAGAAAAAACCAAGAAGGAACAAGAGAGTTGTTGATGAGAATGTTCCTTTGTTGCCAAAGGTTCAGGCGAGTGATGATGATGATGATGATGATGCTTCAGGGTTTGAAGAGTTCAATGGAGCTTCATTTTGTGGGGCAGTTTTCAACTTGTCAACCACAATCATTGGTGCTGGAATCATGGGGTTACCAGCATGTGTGAAAAAGTTGGGGATGGTGCCTGGGCTTCTTGCTATAATCTTAACAGGTTTCTTGACAGAGAAGTCAATTGAGTTCATGATTAGGATTTCTAGGGTTGGGAATGTTTCCTCTTATGGGAGTCTCATGAGGGATGCTTTTGGAAAATCTGGAAAAGCTTTGGTGGAGATATGTGTTATAGTCAACAGCATTGGTGTGTTGATTATTTACATGATTATACTTGGTAAGGACTTTGGTTTAATCCTAAGCCAAATACATTAACTTTGATGAGTGTTTTTGTTGGAATTGAATTGTTACATTGGTTTTGGTTGTTCTTTGTTACTCATTAATGTTGTCTGATTCAGTTTTTTTTGTGTTGTTGTTGAAGGGGATGTGATTTCTGGAACATCTTCTGGTGGAACTCACCATTCTGGTTTGCTTGAAGGCTGGTTTGGAGTTCAGTGGTGGACTGGAAGAACTTTTGTTGTTTCTTTTACAACAGTTGCTGTGTTTGCACCTTTGGTCAGTTTCAAGAGAATTGGTAAGTGTGTTTTTTTTTGTCACTGTTCCAAGTAAAAAGAATAAATTGAGTGGTGAGTTACTATTAGTTCTTCACTTGAGAAATTACAAATCAATGGAAATGAGTGGACATAAATTAGTAAACAATGACAGCAAAATAACCTAATAAGCACTGTAATTCATGTTTAAAAAATGAACTTTTTAAGTTCTAGTTTCAATGGTTGTTTGGTACAACTGCTCTGGGGTTGTAATAAAGTTTGTTGTGATTTATTTGAATAACTGGTAAGGAAGTGTTGGAAATTAAGCGTTAGTTTATGTTCTACTTTGAATAAAAATATAAAATTGAATATTATATAAGAATCGTGTGAATCGTGTACAAATCACAATTATATAATTTATCTGTGTGAATCTCACTAAATAAATAAATAAATAAACCCATACCTTGTTTTCAAACAATCTAAACCACAATAATGGCAATTGGATGTATTTCATTTCACCCCTTTTCAGTGTTGGAAATCTAGAATACCTATTAATTGCATGCTATAATAGTTCTTATTATTCCACAACTACCATTTTGTCCACGGATTGAAAATATCTTTTTATACGATAGAAACTTGGCGAAAAAAACTGAAATTGGGAAATCTAAGTTATTATATTGTTGGATACGCAACTAAAATTAGTAATTTCATGTTCTAAGTGATGTTTGTAATTGCAGATTCATTGAAATTCACATCTGCATTATCAGTTGGGCTAGCAGTAGTTTTTCTGGTGATTGCTGTTGGAATGAGTGTGTTGAAGATCATAACCGGAGGCATTGGAATGCCCAGACTCTTCCCAATCATTACTGATATGACATCAATTTGGGAACTGTTCACTGTAGTTCCTGTGCTTGTCACTGCTTATATCTGCCACCCTAACGGTATGACAATCATTTTACCCTTTCGGGAAACTTCATTTTCCTTTTCTTAGGCTATGTTATTATATGAAGATAAATTTTAGGAGAGTATGAAAATGGATTTGAGGAAATAGATGTGTTTTTTTTTTGAGTAAATTTAGAGAGTAATGGTAATGAATTTGGAATTAAATTGTATAAAAGTTAATGAATGATTTGATTGATATGATAGATAAAGAGTTGTAAAATTAAATAAAATTTGAAGTTTATTAAAATATTCTTGATAGAAAAAATAAAATGATTTTGTTGTTGTGATAAAAAAAATTAAAATTAAATAATAAAAATTCATAAAATGTAAAAAATGTAAATAAATTTTTAAAATAAATAATTAAAATTTAAAATACGAATTTTTACATATATTTTTTAACAATGTTATAATTATTATTAATTACTATACATATTTATATATATTATATAAAAAGGGCATAAAAGTAAAGTGGTTAATATATGTTCAAATCTTTACAATATTAAAAGGATGAATTTCAGAAAAAAAAATTCACAAATCTATCTTTCTTTTTCTGCTTAAGTCATTAAGGGTGTGTTCCTTGGTAGAATGATATGGGAGAGAGTGTAAAGATGAATTTGTGTAGATTTGGTTGGATGGATTTTTGTGTTTTTTTGAGTGAATTTGGAGATAAGTTTTATAAAAGTTAGTGAAAGATTTGATTGATGTGATAGATAAAATAAATTCTAAAAATAGATAGAATTAGAAAGTTATCGAAATACCCTTGATGAAAAAAGAGAATGATTTTGTAATTTGATGTTATAAAAAATTATAATTAATTAATACGAATTAAAAAATATTAAAATTATATAAATTTTAAAATAAAAAAAATTAAATTTTTATGAATGTAAAAAAAATTATACAATTAAATTTTAAAAGAAAATTAAACAATTAAATTTTAAACAAAAATTATATAAAGTTAAAAAAAGTTTTAAAAAAAAGTTCAAAAAAATTAAAAAAAAAATTAAAAAAAAGTAAAAAAAAGTAAAAAAAAAAGTAAAAAAAAGTAAAAAAATAAAACATAAAAAGCATCAACACCAATGTCATAATCAGTGTCACTCCTTTATAAACCAAGGCAGCAGTTACGAAACTGGTGCCATCCTCCTTTCAAAACACCACAACACCGCAACACCGGTGCATAGTGTCACCCAAACACGTCGTCCAACCACACACTACCCACCACCTCAACGGACGGCCACCCGTTTTCGTCGACCACTACACTCCAAATCACCTCATCTTCTTCCCCCTCCATGCACTCAAGAATCATACACACCATAACTCTCCTCTCAAAACACTAGCGCGGATGACATTCACAAGCACTGCGGGTCACAGACACACTACATTCACAACTTCCATCGTTTTAAAATGAGCTTTAAAAAAAAGAATGAAGAAAGGAATCTGGTCATGAATATTTTCAGGAATCTTGGCAAAGGAAGTCACACCAAGAATCTGCTGTGCACATGGTTTTGGAAAGGGAAACAAAACTCAAGGATAGTTTCGTAAACAAATCCATTATAATCGCGTATCCTCACACTTTTGAGAGGATGAAATAATTCATCTATCCCCAAATCGTCTCTCTCATATCCCTTTATTTCATCTAAACCAAACACGTTCACTTATCAAATCTACTCTTCCAAATTTACTTAAACAGTACAAAACCCTTAAATGAACACTGCATAAATAAGAACACACAAACTTTTTAAATTCATATTCTCTGTCTACAGAAACAGTAGAAAATACACAAACATGATCTTAACGTTCTTATGAACATCATAGTTAATAATTTCCTCAAAAAGTGTTGTGAGGTGAACCCGACAGCTATACAAATTCTGAAACAAAACATCATTGTTGTTTTTGTCTGTTTCTGGCAGCGCATTATGACTTCAGATTACTTATCCATTTTGTCAATAACTTATGAATGGAAATATACATTTTGATTCCTGACACTGGATTATTTGAGTAACGTAACCATAATCGTAGCCACATAGCAGGTGATGAGAAAACATTATGGATGTATAATTGATTTTAAAATAACTTTTTAATATTTAAGATACTTTTAGAACCATTGACAATTGTGCCATGTGAAATTAAAATTGACTTTACATTTTAAAGTTTTTTTTTTCTTTTCAAAATCAATTATTAATTTAAGATATATAATCAGTTCTGTAAGTTGTAACTGATTTTATACATATCAGTGAAAACAAACGTGTATGCTCTGCGTATTTTATGATAATATAAAATAAAATTATAATTAAAAGTTAGATATTATATTAATTATTCAAATAAAAAATATCACTAGAATTTATATTAAAGTTATAGAAAATAATTAAATAAATAAATATTGTATATTATCTTCTATAATATTATAATCACGTAGATAAAGAATAAAATCAATAAAATGTGTTGTATTTATTTACTATGATGAACATATATTTTGTGTTAGATGTACACATTAAATTCTCCTTCTACAAAGCTTCTACATTAAATTCAATATCACAACTTATCACCACATTGTTAGATTATATAATTTATAATTTTTAGATAACCAATAAAGTTTGACAATCTGATTATCGAATTTAGATCTTTTTTCTTATCAATTCATGAGCGTATGCTATACCTTCAAAGATGCGCAAATGATTAACAGTAGACTTACTTCCACCTCATGCTTATTGAGAAGTTTGATTTTTGATATTGGACATCAAAAAGTGATTAGACAAATAAATTGTAGAAGAGACAACTTCTGTCCAAACTTCTTGCGTATGATTTTAGATTTTAAAATTCATGTGAGCATGTTGAGAATAATTATGTTTTTCCTTTCGACTACTCCATTTTGTTATGATCATCTAGGTACAGTCAATGAATGATTAATTCCATGAGTTGTGCAAGAATCATTGAACCCTTGAAGTGAATTATCCTTCTTGATCTAATCTCAAAGCTTTGATTTTAAAACCACTCTCTTTTTCAACTAGATTCTTGACATTTTTGAAAGCAACAAAAGCTTTTAACTTTTGTTTGAAAAAGTACACCCATGTTTTTTAAGTGAAATCATCAATGAAGAGTAAGAAATAGTTATTCACACTGAATAAAGGCGGATCGGTTGGACCATGTACATTGGTATGTTCAAGTTGGAATGGTTTGGTTGCTCTTGAGGCAACTATTTTTTGCAAACTTTTTCAAACATGCTTTCCAAAAAGACACGTTTCAAACAATTGATTAGGATTGTTGATTTTTACCATGTCCTTTTCTCCAAAACTTTTAAGGGTTTAAAGTTTAAGCGTTCAAATCTCATGTGTGAACACCATGCTTTATTTTGCACACACTCACCTCCAAACACTTTGCTTCGATAGTTTTTAGATTCAGGATAATTCTTAACATAAACACCTTAGCATCAAATTTTCATTTTGATCTTTAAGCCACAAATATTTATCTTTCATGAGAATCTTATATCCATTTTCAAGAAGTTGGCCTAAACTCAAAAGACTGCTTTTTAATTTAGGCATATAATAAACATCATTAATCAACTTATGAATGTCCTCTCTGGAATTGTACCTCTTCCTCTTGCTTTTCTATGGGCTCTTGATGATGAAAAGCTTATTTCTTCATTGTTTGAATCATTATTACCATTTCCTCTTCTTTCTTGTGCATGAGCATGTTCTCTTCCTCTTTGTCCACGACCATGTCCTCTTTCTGATCCACGTCCTTTTAACTATTAAATCCTCCATTATTCTTCAAAAAGCTTGAGCTTTAAGGGCTTGATCCAATTACTGTTCTTATATCCTATGCATTCTTTCTTCATGAGCTTGTAAAGAACCTTCCAATTCTTCATGACTCATAGAGTCAAGACCTTTTGATTCTTCAGGCAGACTACATAATTGAACTTTAGAGTCAAGGAACAAAGGATGTTCTCTGTCACGCAAACATCTTCTACTTTATCTCTATATTGTTTTCAATTTATTAACAATCGTCTTTACTTTTGAACAATACTTCAAAATTGATTCAAATTCCTTCATCTTCAAAGCTTCAAAGTCACTCCTTAGTGATTGAAGCCTTATCTTCACTTTGTCGACATAGTAGCATAGGCTTCTTGATCATGTGGTTATCCAAACATTGATGATGAAAGTAAGTGCTTGTTGATATTTTTTCCCTGTTTTCATATCATTTGGAGATAATTTATCTTCATCTTATGACTTTTTTTACAATCTCCCAAGCACCTTGAAAGTCAAGCAAGGCTTTCATTAGAATACACCATTTTTCATGATTTTCTTTTGTAACAAGAAATGTTTCATTAGAATGCCCATTGCTTGCCATCTTTCAACTCTATTTTTTTTCTCCTCTCAACTCTTTAATTCAAACATAGCTCTTGATAGCAATTTGATATAGGAAGAGGTCAGAAGTAGAAGAGAAAACTCAATTTTTCTTCCTTAAAAAATGACAAATACAACAAGATATTAGAGGTGTTTCATGGAGGGATCTAGACTCTTTTCTAGGATCTTTTCTAAACTTCACTATAAAATTGTTTACATCCTTCTTAATGAGAATCTTTCTTCGATTTTCTAAATTTTACATAGAAAACTCAAGAGTCACTCCACATAGTTCTATGTTTTAAATTACAATAACACTCTGATGGTTGAATTGCATGAACTGTTCTTGCAGTACACCCTATAGCAAATGAGCTGGAGGACTCCTCTCAGATGAATGGCGTTGTACGTGCGTCACTTGCTCTGAGTGCTTCAGTGTACTTGCTCACAAGCTTCTTTGGGTTCCTCCTATTTGGCGAAGCAACACTTGATGATGTGCTTGCAAATTTTGACACTAATCTTGGAATTCCTTTGGGTTCTGTTCTAAATGATGTAGTTCGTTCCAGCTATGCAGCACATCTTGTGCTTGTATTTCCAGTTGTTTTCTATGGATTGCGTGTCAACCTAGATTCTCTCTTATTTCCATCATCTAGGCCTTTGACTCAACATAAACTCAGATTTGCATCAATTACTGTTACACTTGTTGCTGTTATCTTCCTCGGAGCAAATTTCATACCCAGCATTTGGGATATTTTTCAGTTCACTGGAGCAACAGCTGCTGTTTGTATAGCATTCATATTTCCAGCTTCCATCATTCTGAGGTTAGTTTGATATTCAAATTCTCTTATTTTCTGTTCCACTTCACAATGGATATTTTTATCTGAGAAAACACAACACCATATTAGAAATGCATGTTTGATTATGATTTGTTCTTTTAACTTGCATAGAGGAGATAACTTCTTTGGAAAGATTGCATTAACCTTCTTTATATGATTATCTATCTTCGAATTTGTGTCATCAGCAACTGATATTTTGCTTATTTAGTTTTTAAAGTAAGTGGCTCACTTTAGAAGAGTAGGTTCTTTATTGAAAAGTTATTTTTAGTTGTTTATTTGTTGTGTCTAACATATACTTTCCAGTGAAAAAAGAAAAATGGGTTGATATATGCTATTGCTGAAAATTAATTAACAATTATGGCTTTGCATTCATGTTTCAATTTCAGGGATCGACACAACGTAGCAACCAAAAGGGACAAGATTCTATCTGTCTTTATGATATTTTTGGCTGTCTTGTCGAATGCTGTGGCTTTATACAGTGATACTTATGCCTTGATCAAGAAGAACAAAACTTATACATGAATTCTTTTTTTCTTGAAACTTTCTTTGAAGCCCATAGGACAAGCACATTCATACTTTCTCATGGAATAAACCAGTAAGCGCTGGTAACATGTTCAAAAGTGTGTAAATAAGAGTTTTAATTACTGATCTCAAAGTTTAAGGGATTTTTCAAAATCAGTCTATAAAATGACTATATATATATATATTTTATTTTTTTTTTCTAAATCAGTTTTTCTTTAATAAATATTTTGTAGCGGTTATTACTTTTTGTGACTCTATTTCCTGGACTTAATCTACCCAAAAATAAACTTCATATTTTGAGCTTATGTTCGTGAGCTTCCATTTGTCTGTTAATATGGTTTTAGTGTGTTTTTTCTTCCTTTCCATGTGGTTCCAAACACGGTGTTGGAGGTTTTGAATGTTTTTATACATCTAACGTGAATGTTTTTAAACATGCAAGTAAGTCAAACCAAACACATCACGTCATTGCTAACACAAGACAAACAAACAAGCTACAAGAACACTATAAGAACCAGCTTTAATAGAAAAATTATCGAAATGTCACATTTTATGTTTCAAGAACTAAATTAGTTTAAAGCAAAATACATATTACAACCTAAAACTTAGGATCACTGGGGATTTCACATTGAATTAAATGTGAGTATATAAAAACCATCAAATGTTAAACATTTCTTAAATTTAATTTAATTAACTCCTTAAAAATAGTTGAGGAAAACTAATCAATGACGTTGTTCCAAATGGCTTATACGATCCAGTGTGAATGTTTAATAACTACTGTGCAGCAACTTATCAAATTATATCTAGTTTTTTTTTTTTTTTTTTTTTTTAAAAAAACAAAATTCAAAATCTAATTTTTTTTTTTTTTTTTATGGAAATGTCCTTTCAATTTCATATACTTCATTTTCACCC
>Ga0099822_1007662_pt1 | contig 13932 bp, 12 predicted proteins | sample CowpeawhiteBW_FD_76839 | JGI IMG/M metagenome (GOLD analysis project Ga0099822, IMG submission 76839) | Root nodule microbial communities of legume samples collected from California USA - Cow pea white BW | ecosystem: Host-associated > Plants > Roots > Nodule | place: USA: California | collected... | reverse complement strand
TTTGGATGCAATTCTAGGTTCTCAATGGAGTGTCTTAAACAGAGAAGGCATAGGCTATGTAGAATATGCTAATCAATTAGGACATCGATTAGAATCCACAAAATTCATTAACATGAGCAAACCTTCTTTTATTATGTGTTTTTACTGTTGTGAAATTGGACATGCATCAAATAAATGTTATTTCAAGAGATCTGGAGTTCTTGAAGTTAAATACAAATGGGTACTTGCATCCTCTTAACATGTTTTGCAGTTGAGTCTTAAAGCCAAAGAGCCTATATGGTATCTGGACAGTGGTTGCTCAAGACACATGATGGGGGATGCAAAGAAATTCAACAAAATATCATACAAGGCAAGTGGTCATGTTACCTATGGTGATAACAATAAAGGTAAAATTTTGGGTGTAAGCAAGGTAATAAGTTCTTCTTTCATTGTCATTAAAAATGTACTGTTAGTTGAATGACTAAAACATAATTTCCTTAGCATAAGCCAATTGTGTGATAAAAGGCTGGAAGTTACTTTTGAGACAAACCATTGCTTGATATGTTGGAAAGAGTGCTTGTTGGAAAGAGAATTCAAAATATCTACATGGTTGATTTTGAAAATACTGATTTTAATTATATTCTTTGCTTATTTGTTAAAAAGGATGATCCATGGATTTGGCATAAAAGCCTTGCACACATTCACATGGCACACCAAACTAGTTAAAAGAAAATTAGTAAATGGTTTGCCTGAAATTAAATTTGAGCCAGATAGACTATGTGATGCATGTCAAAAGGGTAAGCAAGTTAAAACTTCCTTCAAATCAAAGCAACTAGTTTGTACATCTAATGCATTAGAACTAATACTTATGGATTTGTTTGGACCATCTAGAAATAGGAGCATTGGAGTAAATTATTATGCCTTAGTCTTATTAGATGATTACTCAAGGTATACTTGGATATTCTTTATCCCAACCAAAAATGATACATTCAAAGTCTTTAAGAAAATTGCCAATGTTATACAAAATGAGAAAGATTTACGAATAAAATCCATCAGAAGTTATCATGGGGGTGAATTTCAAAATGCTATTTTTGAAACCTTTTGTGAAGAAAATGTGATTTCACACAATTTTTCAGCACTAAGAACACCACAACAAAATTGTGTTTTAGAAAGGAAAAATATATCTTTGGTAGAATTGTCAAGAACCATGTTAAATGAAAATAACTTCCTAAAATATTTTTGGGTTGATGCAATAAGTACTACATGTTATGTGCTAAATAGAGTTTTAATAAAACCTATTTTGAAATTAACACCCTATGAACTCTTTAAAGGAAGAAAACCAATTATCTCTCATTTGAAAATTTTTGGTTGCAAATGGTTTATATTGAACAATGAACAATGACAAATCTAACATTGGCAAATTTGACTCCAAGGCTGATGAAGGTATATTCTTAGGTTACTCTCTTAATAGCAAAGCATATAGAGTTTATAACAAAAGAACTTTGACTATTGAGGAATCAATCCATGTTGCATTTCATGAATGTTTGGAAACCTATACTAACATGTTTGAATCTAGAAAAAGCGAAGAGTTTCTTAAGACAAGGAGAGATTTAGCTAGAAAGCCTCAAATTGTCCAAATTGAAGAGAAAACTTTGATACAGTCATAGATAATCAACTAGATAATCAATTAGATGCTTTGTCAAAATTATGGACCACACCAAAAGACATGTCCCTAGATAACGTGATAAGAGATATATCAAAAGGTGTCTCTACAAGGAAGCAACTAAGTTAATTGTGTCTAAATGTGTCATTTGTATCCCAAATAGAGCCAAAGGGAGTAGATGATGCTCTCAATGATGAGAATTGGTATCTTGCAATGCAAAAGGAGCTTAACAAATTTAAGAGAAATTAAGTTTGGGATTTAGTACCTCGGAGATCAAATTCTACAAGTGATTAGAACAAAATGGATATTTAGAAACAAGCTGAATGATAGTGGTTGCATTGTGAAAAAAAAGTAAGACTAGTAGCTAAAGGATATAGTCAAGAAGAAGGGATTGATTACAATGAGACTTATGCGCCTGTGGCTAGGTTGGAAGCCATAAGAATTCTTCTAACTATTGCACCAATGTTGGACTTTAAACTTTAAAGTGGACGTGAAAAGTGTATTTCTAGTTGGATACATCAAAGAGAAAGTATTTGTGGAACAACCTCCAGGATTTCAAGATTATGAATGTTAATTTCTGAGTTTTTTTTTAATTTTTTTAATTTTATTATTTTTTAATTGTTTTTTTTTAATTTTATGCCCTGTGTTAATATCTAGTATTTTTTATTTTATTTTTTACTTGTTTTACTTTTTTACTTTTTTTTATTTTTATTTTTTTGTTTTCTATTTTAATTTTAATTTTTTTTTTAATTTTTTCTAATTTTTTAGTTTCTTTTTAATTTTTAAATTTGTTTTTTATTTTAAAGACCTATTAAAACTGTAATTTAAATATAACTAATGAATAAAATGGTTGTTCTTAAGGATAGAAACAAAGAGAAGCTTACCTAGTGAATAAAACCGAATGAATAAGGAAAAAATGGAGAGATTGTACGAAAGTGACACCAACAATGACAATGTGCAAGAGTATCAAGAGAGGACGAAGTAGTGGGAAGACGAAAGTTTGAGGGTTTATTGATGCAAATGGCCAGCATACAAGGGAAGTTAAAAGAAGGTGGGAAAGACATAACCCTGACATTCAACATGTCCTGCCAAGACAACATTTTAAATCTTTGGCTTAATATCAAATTTGGTCTTAGTTTTTGTTTGAAAATTTTGTTTTGATTTAATTTTTTAATTTTATTTTATTTGGTTTTGATTTTTGTAATTTGTGTTCAATTTAATTATTTTGTCTCACAACATTTGAATTTAGTAATGCCATGTGAAAAGTGCATGTAAAAATTAAAAAAAAAAGACAAGAAATTGACATGTGACATAAAATTTAAAAAACATAAAAGAATAATAATAAAAAAAATCATAAATTGACACATGACAAGCATTACTCACGTGTCATTACCAATTTAAACGAAATCAAACAAAAAGACTAAAGACTAAGTTGAATGCAAATTGCAAAAATCAAGACCAAATCGAACAAAATTTAAAAACTATGACCAAAACTAATTTTTCAAACGAAAACTAAGACTAAATGTGATATTAAGCCTAAATGTTTTTAATATATATTGGTTGTTGTGATGCTTCCGACATACTTATCATGTATCCAAGCTTTGGTCTAAGAGGCTGGTAGTTTGGACATCTTCCAAAGTCCAATCTAGGTAGTTCGACGAGATTTTACGCATCATACTTGGGCTTGACATACTCGCTATGTATCCAAGCTTAAGCCTTGGAGGCTGATGGTCTGAACGTTTTCCAAAGTCCTACCTAAATAGTTCGATGAGATCTTATGTGTCATTCCTTCACTTGACATACTCGTCATGTATCCAAGCTTAGGTCACAAAGGCTAGTGGACTAGACGTCTTCCAAAAGTCCCGGTCTAGGTAGTTCGATGAAATCTTATGTATCACACTTGGGCTTGACATACTCTCTATATATCCAAGCTTAGGCCTCGGAGGCGAGTGGTCTAGACATTTTCCAAAGTCTTACCTTAGTAAGTTTGATAAGATCTTATGCGTCAAACTTGCACTCGACATACTTGTCATGTATCGAAGCTTGGACCTCGAAGGCTAGTGATCTGAATGTCTTCTGAAGTCAGGCGATGTTTCCACATCATTCTTTACATGTTATCTAGAGGGGAAGCCTTAGCAAGAGTGGCAATAATTAGAACATTTTAGGTAGAGCTTGCATATAAGTGGATCGATTTATTCACCTCGGATTGGGGACAACACGATATATGTAGGGGCGAGACAATATCAGGGTGTGGGTCACGTAATAGAAACCACAACCCTCTTCCATATACCTCATTCCTTGTATGTCTACTGAAAAACACGGGATAGATCTAATTGCCAATTTACCACATATTTAAGGATAGTTAACACATACAAATAGACAAACTGAGAAAATTACTAGAAAAGAGAGTGAATACTTCTTATTTAGATTCCTACTTCGAGTTTAGGCCAGAACAATTAGGAACAACCTTTTGATTCAATTGAAAAATTTTACTCCCTATTTTTAGGTGTTCTGTGATTCCTTTGTGTGCTGGTTTTTGCATTGATTGTTTGTGAGGGAGGTAGAGCAATGTCTACGTGTATTAGAATGGATAAAATGGATGATGACGAGGGATGAATCAATCTGTGACGGTAAATAAGGATGAAAATGCAGAGATGGAGAAGGTAAGCAAGATTAAAGAATGAGGTGAAATTAGGATCGACCTAGGACAAAAGATTTGGATACACAACCAATAGACCAGAAAAGCTACATGTTCTTATGAGATAATTGCCACCTCAATGTGGAGATTTAAGAAGAGCACAACAATAAGTGGAGATTTAGAAATGAAGAGAATGGAATGTGCAAGGAGGTAAAGGAAGGGAGAACGTTTTCAAGAGAAACATATGCAAAAAATTGTAAAATATGTGACATTACAAGTTCTTTCCAATTGACACATCATTAATACCTTTTCCTTTTTAAATTTTAAAAAAATTCCCCCATGTTTATAACCAATGAAAATATATGTATGAGGATATTGATAACCGTGCATGATCAACAAGACTTAGACTCTTCGACCTTCGAACTCATGCCTACAAGGTTGTGAACCGTCAGATACATATGGGTGTCGATCAAATTAAATGTCTCGTCCATCAATATTATGACAAATTATTTGTTAAAAGATATACATCAGTTATAAACAACTACATTTTGCCATATTGGTGACGTCACCTACATACTCTAATTTAGATTAGAAAATAATTATTTTTTAATTTTATTTGATTGAGAAAAATATATTGAATCAAAATTCTCAACAAATAGGTATTCACATATTAAACACAATCCAACTTAACTACCATGCAATGCAATGGGTGATGATTTTGTAATTTAATAACCCGATATATCTCCATTAAATATGAGATATAGTCTCGATCTGAAATGGATGTAATAAAAAAATATACAATTGAAAATAATACAAAAAAAATGACAATAAATAAAGGGGTCAAAAATAGAAAAAAGAAAAAGATAGAGAACATTTAAAACAAACATGAAAAATAAAAAAATTATTGGGGAAAAAAAGATAAAGAATGAGAGAAAATATGTAAGGCCCAATCATTTATGCCTAATGTTTAAAGGTTGGCCTTAAATCTGTTGGGCCTAAGGGCTGGCCCATAGGTGCTAAGGCCCCTAAAGCAGCCTAACCCTTCCATTCTGCATTGACTTACATAATCAGAGCCTTACTACTCCTCCCTTTTCTCTCCACAAAACCTTTGCTAGGGTTTGGGGATCCATCCAAGTTCAAGTGAGCTCAACCTCCTTCTTCCACTCACGTAAGTTATTTTCGTGCACATTCCTCTCTTTTAGTTTGACCTTCGTGATTTTTATTTGGGTTCCTTGTAATAATCTCGTGCTCCATCTGTATTAAGGTTTTCAGCTCCTAAATCTACTCTAGGAACTGTCATACTCATTTGCTTAAGTTTCAGAGTCATTCGGCTAGCTCTTTCCAGGTAAGGGAAGCTAGGGTCTTTAGTACTTTCCGTAAATTTATCTGTTTCAGCCATGCTTCTCGTCTTGTATGGACTGTATGCTATTGTGAATGTGTGAACTGCCTGGTTATTCATTTTGGGTATGAAGGTATGGCTGCTGCAAGTACGAACAGGGGCGATAACTGATAATCTCGCCCAAGCGAGCTTGTCTCGCCTAAGCGAGACTAGCAGAGACTCGCTCAGGCCTTTTGCGTGAGCTGTCGCTCAGGCGACCCATCTTCGTTTTGAGCGAGAGAATGTCTCGCTCAGGTGAGGAGATCTCGCCTAAGGGAGCTAGTGCAGATCCTGATTGTCGAGCTCTCGCCTAGGCGAAAGGAGCTCGCCTGAGCGAGAGTCCCTCTCGCCTGAGCGAGAGTCCCTCTCGCCTGAGCGAGACCTTTCTGCTTGAGCGAGAAGTTGGGCGAGAATGCGGCTTGTTCTGTTGTTTCTCTGTTCTCAAATGTTGGCTATATGTTTGTATTGATCTTGCCTTTAAAGTATGAATTAGGTGATTATGTATGAATGAGATAATCTATAGTCTGTGATGGATGAGTTTAACATGATTTGGGCATGTTGCATGTATGGATGGTTTCATGGATTGAGAATGATGAGTATATATGGATTTGACATGGAATATGAATGATGGTTGGTTATAAAGGTTGGCATGAGATTTATATGCATGATAAGTATTTACTTGGTTGGTGGAATATGATTCGTATGTGGTTAGGACGTAATCCCACGATAGTTTCGTGGTGGTGCCTCATTGGTTAGGGCGTAATTCCACGAGCCTCTAGGTGAGACCTCATGGTGGTGCCTCAGTTGGTCGGGACGTAATTCCATGACCCTTGTTAGTGGAAGTTCATGGTGGTGCCCCATCTATATAATTTAGTAAGGATTCAAGGTAAGGTTGCATTCTGACACTCAAAAGAGCTAGTTAGTCTCACATAGAGCGTACTGACTCTAGTGGTGAGAGTAGCAGGAGGCCTGAAATTCATTAAGGACTAACCTTATGTGTGTGGGATGTGACATTATAACAATTAGCTCGGTAGAGTAGGGAAGTCCACCACAAGTGCAAGCATCCGCTAAATCTGACTAATTATATGTATCTGGATGGGTCATGTCTGAGTCTTAGTGTATTGTTTGGAAAGTCATAACATGATTAGATGATGTGTGTATATTTGACCATGATAAATTCTTTTACGCTCTAGCTTACCCTTTTGTTTGTTGTATGTTTTGTGGTGTGGATCTCTCTCTTTGCGATGATCATTAATTTATTGATGTGAGCAGATGCGAGAAATACTCGTGGTCAACAGGGCGATGGTGGCTCCGCTGCATAGCCATTTGGTCTAGTTTCCGCTTTTGGGCTTTTCTTTTAGGGCTATGGCCCATGTATCGTCTGGCCATTGGGTTTTATTTTTGGAATACTATCGTTACTTTATTATACTTTGTTATTGGCATCATGGTATGCTTAGTTTCTCTCTTGTCTTCTTTTGAACAATTATATGAAGTAAGGTTTATTCTCCAGGACCGTGCTATTATATTATTCAATGTGACTCCTCCTTTAATTAGGGTTATTAATTAAATGGGGTGTTACAAAACAAAAAATGCAGAATCGTGAAGCACTACCATTGTAGTTCACAAACAAATCTTATCTATAAGGGAATAGTTTTTTCTGTACAAATTTATGCCTATGCAATAATCAGAGCAATTTAGCAGCACCTTTTATATAATTAATGGCTTCCACCTCAGAAATTTGTTCTCCCTCTACCAACCCTTTAATTAAGGAGTTGCGATGCGATACACTTTATTAGGGGCACATAATGGTAGCTCCTCAGATTTGAAACGTTCAATATCAAAAAGCGAAGACCTGGATAAAGTAACATAAATGTCATGCTAATACAGACCAACATCAACTTTCAACATGCTTGTTTTGGTATTTGACAGTAGTTGATGTTTCTCTAATTATAAAAAACTATCTAGGGATCAAGGTTACCAGCATCAACTTTCAGTTTGGAAAGTGGTTTTAAGAAATCCTCAATAAGTTCTCCAACATTTCCTAAACTTTGTGCACCCTTATCATCCTCATCTTTAGAGTCTGAGCTCGAAATTAGTGTATGCTTGCAAAGGGGAAAGAACAGAAAAAATATTTATTGAGTACTTGCCGATAAAAAGGAATAAAAATAAGATAGACAGACAGAAATGAACACGAAAGATGTACAAAATGGAACATTGCCATTATGTTTTCATTTTTATTGAAAAACACTGAAAAAATATTTATTTTGTTTTCAATTTTCAGTGGATTTTTTAAGATTTTTTTCTTTCTAAAATGTACTTAAACATATTTTTATGAAAATAAAACAAAAGGTGCTCAAAATAAAGGGGACCAAACCCATTAGTAGAACATCAAAGTCCCTTTTTCGACCCAAATCATCTGATTATCTTGTGAACCATTGGGAACAATTAGTTGAGCATTCAACTCAATTCTCACACGACAGCTCCATGAAAAACGGTAATGGAAACTACATTACCAACTCCAAATAATAGAAAAATTTCATGGCTAATCTACACTTCCCTTGACAAATGCTTGAGACCTTTATGAAAAAATGGCAAAAGCTAACAAAAAAGAATAACTTCAAAAATTTGACTACAAATATCATAAATGCTCATGGAAAAATTGAAATGAATGAAATATGTTCATCTGATTCAAAAATGTATTTGTGAGACAGTACATTACACTTACACTCAAAATAAAGGGAAAAACTACATTACCGAATGAGGGCCTATTTGCGAGACTAAGTCTTGTGGTAGTTTAGATGCAAGTGTAGGCCAAAATGGACTTAACGTCTAGCGAACCTGCAAAATATGAATGCCACTTTAACACTAAATTAAGGAATTTCATGCACATCTCAAGTAGCATAAATGTCATGTGTATGGTAGGAAAGAAATAGATAACATCACACCCTCTCTCTGACCAGAAGAGAGAAAAATAAGTTAATTTTATTTTATATCCCTAAGAGGGAAAGGACATACATCATTATAACAAATTCTTATCGCTTGAATCACATCCCATATAGACTGGAATAGATGGGCCTTTAAGGATTTGGTAACAGCCTTGCCAGTTAGCCAAACTTCCAAGCAAGCGTGCATATATTTTGCAATGGAATCAAGATTATATCCCTCTTCTAAAATTAGTACAATCCTACCTTCAGCAAAATTCATCAACTGAAATAAAAGAAAAAAGTTCTGTTACTGATATAGAGACCAACATATTGAACTTGTATAAGTCTACGAATTTCAACACAGAATCACATACTAGTTGGCCGTAGTCATTGAGGAAAAAAGTATGAATAAAGGACCCACCATATTTCAGTCAAATATATGTGTTTATTATGTTCCTTTTTCAATAGAGGATCCACCATAAGATTTTCGTCCTTCTCTCTATAGTACGTGAAGTCATAAAAGACTTTTTCTTTGCTTCTCTTTCTCTTTCATTTTCCTTCTCTTTTGTCTTTTTCTCTTTGTCAAAACTCGAATACAGTACACTATTCTCTCGCCTTTATTGCTTTATTTCTGCCATGGAGAGAGGTAAGGAAAAAGAAGCGGTGCCAATAGTCAAGGACACCGTGTGGGTTTACTGTACGACAGGAAGATGTGCAAACACTAGTCGCCAGATGAGGCAAACCGTGTGGAGAATCCATGATAGAGAGACCAGTATTCTGCATCACCACAATTCGCATTCTCCCAGGTAACATTTATATTATATCCAACCCCTTCTGCTTCTCCGACCTTAGTATAAAACTCGTCGTCATTAGTCTAGGAAGCAAGATGTGGTCCCACACTGCAAAGTAATCTGCATTACCACAATTCACATTCTCGCAGGGGACATTTATATTATATCCAACCCCTTCTCCTTCTCTGACCTTAGTATAAAACCTATCGTCATTAGCAAGATAAAAATTCCTAGACTCATGCCTGTATTAAGAAACAACTACAAGATCAACAACCAACTAATAAGATTGACTAGAAAACATGTGAAAATAATTAACATAAACACACCTGTGAACGGAGAAGAATAAAACTCGAGAATCATACCAGAACATCTTTTGATTACCATTTCCATGATGGACATCCCAATCAACGATCAAAATTTTCTTCAAATCTAGATCATGCTGTCGCAAACAGAAAAATCAGAAAAATAATGACTAAAAAAATTCTTTGGAAATGGTAGTAGGTGTACTCACTCTTTCCTTTAGTAGATAGCTTACAACAACTGCTACGTTGTTAAAGATACAAAATACCATTCCTTTTTTTCCATTCTGCATGATGACCCGGAGGTCTAACAATGGAAACAGCGGATTCCAATTCCCCACTTGCCACCTTTTCAACAACCTACTTGCCAACAAACCAAGGTTAGAGATGACAAAGGAAAAGAATATGGAAACAATGCCTAAAGTAAGAATCTTTATATAAAAAAGAATGGAAGGTAGTACCTGTATGCTAGAACCAGCCGCCAAAAATGCAGCTTCAGAAGACCCTTCGTTGAAATAGATGGAATCCCATTCGGAGGTCAACTCAATCCTTCGCAATTTGAATTTCTTGGAACTAATGTTCTTCATTGTACTCACATGGTTTATTGAATGTACCAAGCGCAAATGTTTGTCTTGAGCTTTCTTGGCATCTATAAGAACGCAACTGCATGAACAAATGCATGAACAAAATAAGCACGTTAAAGATAACACAGACTAAAAATAAAGATAAATTGACTAAAAAGAAATAAGCAAGATTCTAATATGCTAACAAGACTAAAGAAAGAAATGTGCATGACTTACCGTTGAGGAACACCGACGCTTTCGAGTTTATTCCAAATTGACTTAATGCGGTCAGGATTTTCGACATGGTTTGCCTCATCCGGTGACTGGTGTTTGCACATCTGCTGTCGTAAAGTAAACCCATGCGACGTTCTTGACTAATGGCACCGCTTTCTTTTTCCTTACCTCTCTCCATGGCAGAAATGAAGCAATGGAGGCGAGAGAATAGTGTACTGTATTGGAGTTTTGACAAAGAGAAAAAAACAAAAGAGAAGGAAAACGAGAGAAAAAGAGAAGCAAAGAAAAAATCTGTTATGACTTCACGTACTACAGAGAGAAGGAGGGAAAGGTTATGGTGGGTCCTCTATTGAAAAAGAAACCTAATAAACACAGATATTAGACTGAATGACTACGGTCAACTAGTTTGTGATTCTGTGTTGAAATTTGTAGACTTTTACTAGTGAAGAACGAAAATTAAAAGAATATTATGAGAGATAAAATGAAAATACATTATACGTTCATCATGTCATCATCAAATATACGAAAACAAAAAAGACTTTTTTTTAAATGTATCAAACTATGCTTTGTTTATTTTTAATTTGTTTAAAAGTTGACAAAGTATATAAAACTAGACTCAACTTGCTGGCTAATCCAAAACTGGGTCGGGGTATGAGCATGAACCGTGACTCTTTACCAAACATAAGGCATAGTTAAATAAAATACAACTTTGATCATATCATATTCAGTTAAAAGATTAATTTAAATATAATATTAAGGGAACATGGTTTAAGCAATATTAAATTTTGAAAGTTAAGCAACTCCAATTTTTTAATGGTATGTGATACTTGAACTAAGTACTTTTTACTTTGTTGTACTTAACAACTCTTTTATTTTTTTTTCACGAATACATTTGAGGAAGAGAAATCAAAGACCAAAGTTAAAGTTAGCATTAGTTTAGGATAATCACGTTGGCGTAGTGGAATTGAATAATTTGATTATGTTTATAAACCATTTTAAAAATATGGTGCCAGCAAATGCTTATATTATGCATTAGAACAATACATTATAAAAAAATAAAATTATATTGTATTTTCCATGCATTTTACATGTTGGTAGATTGATATTAAAATGTTAATTAGTTTATAGCTCAATAAAGACCAACTTGGATTTCAAAATCAGAGTATGACAACGAAATCACAATTTTAACTCTACAAATTTGAGAAAAAATATATATACCAACTTTCAAAATAAGAATAAAAACATTGAACAATAATTCAAGTCAGTCAAACGACAATTCTGACAATCTATTACACAAAGACAAATACGATTTTTTTTATACTGGGCAAACCACTTTTCATAATTATGAGAATAGGCGTTTTTTTAAAAATTTATGAATTTGGACCAAATATGCTAGAGGTGCATGTTTTCTCATGAAAAAATCGTGAGAAGGTGTGCGTTTTTGGGTTAGAGAGAGAGAGAGAGAAATCGTGTGGGACCAAACGTTTTATAATTTAGAAAACGTAGGGGTAGGCATTTTCTACTAGAAAATGTAGGGGGTAGGACATTTTCTAATTGAAAACGTGTAGGGGTAGCACGTTTGTAGGTATTTAATTTTTTTTCTATTCGCACCCTCAATCCTTTATTTCGGTTTCGAATACTCATATACTTTTGGTAAATAATGCTATGTGAACCTCCTTCAAGTCCTTATATATACAATAACACCACCATATATTATTTTACCAAATTTTCTCTACATACACCGCTCACTTCACAGCTTACGAAGTCAAACAACCTACAGTGCAAGCAAAACTTTCAACTATGAGATCCCAATTCTCGCAAGCAGTAGCTTGTATTGATAAAATCCCCTTACACAAGTGGTCTCAAGCTTATGATGAGGGGTGGAGGTACACCCACATGATAACAAACTTGGCGGAGTGCATGAACTAGGCACAAATGAGGACTATTGGTCAACATATACAAGTCCTAATTTCATTCCAGACCCACAAACTAGGTGCAAGACTTCCGGACGACCAACAACGACAAGGATCCATGACGAAATGGATCAATCGATTACGGATGAAACAAAAAAATGTTCTTATTGTCGCATTAAGGGTCATCATTCCAGACGATTGTAATCGATTACAATACCTTTGTAATCAATTACCTTTAACCATAAATACTACAACTCATTCTGTAATCGATTACAATATCTTTGTAATCGATTACATTAAACCCAGAAACATTGTAACTCATTCAGTAATTGATTACGTCGTAAAGTAATCGATTACAGCATACAAAACTTGGCTCTCTAAACGATTTCAGCTGAAAATGTGTCAGCCCCCAAAAGCATATGAGTATCCAGAATCAAAATAAAGGGTTCGGGGTGCGAATAGAAAAAAAATTAAAAACCTAAAAACGTGCTACCCCTACACATTTTCAATTAGAAAATGTCTTACCCCCTTACGTTTTCTAGTAGAAAACGCCTACCCCCCCACCCCCACGTTTTCTAAATTGGAGAACATTTGGACTCGCACGATTTCTCTCTCTGACCCAAAAATGCACACCCCCCTCACGATTTCTTCATGAGAAAACGTGCACCCCAACACATTTTGTACAAATTCGTATTTTTTAAAAAAAATGTCTATTCTTGTAATTATGAAAAGTAGTTTGCCCAGTGAAAAAAAAACTGACAAATACGATAATCGTTCACGCCAACCTAAATGGTTGTGTTCCTAATTTTTTTCAGCTGATTATTATGCCTCCTAAAATGCAAGAAAATGAAACCCATGAACGATCAAGCTATTGTCATATGTGTCACAGGCATAAAAGAGTTAATCAAAGTAAACTTGTCCCAAGTGCATATAACTGTTAACAAGCAACAACCAAAAGTCTGTATATTTGTCCTTGAAATACAATGATGGTATATGCTAATTCTTATTCTTAATGTTCCTCTCATTGGATGCAATACTGATTTGTGAGTAGAATGAATATAATCCAAGACATTACTCCCACACAAAATGAAATAAGAATGAGAGTGGAATACCTGGAAGGACATTGCTAACCTTTTGTGTTCTACTCCATCTGTTGTGGCAAAAAATTTCAATCAAATCAAATCATAGAAATTAAACACTAAATCAGAATCCTAATTGAAAAATTTCTATCACTCCCAGTGACTCAAAGAAGAATTTAAGTGATTATGAACATAATGATTGATTTGTTCAAATCTAATTTTTATCATAAATTTAGTATAATTTTCTTTATATTCTTTTATTTTGTTTTTTAATACATTTTTTAATGTCAACATAACTGATATAAATTGATATACTTCGGGAAGGTTGATTTATAAAATCAGTAAAATATTCTCTCCAGTAGATTACATTTAGTATATATATATATATATATATATATATATATATATATATATATATATATATATATATATATATATATATATATATATTTTTATTTTTATTTTTTTTTT
>Ga0099822_1007655_pt1 | contig 13940 bp, 3 predicted proteins | sample CowpeawhiteBW_FD_76839 | JGI IMG/M metagenome (GOLD analysis project Ga0099822, IMG submission 76839) | Root nodule microbial communities of legume samples collected from California USA - Cow pea white BW | ecosystem: Host-associated > Plants > Roots > Nodule | place: USA: California | collected... | reverse complement strand
ATATTTTATAAAAAACACATAACACAAAATTATAAAAAAAAAAAAAAATAAAAAAAAAAAAAAATATATATATATATATATATATATATATATATATATATATATATATATATATATATATATATATATATAAAGACTTAGACAATACTGTAGCTTTCGATTCAGGGGCAAAAACTTGTTTACTTATGGGTTTCAGTCCCACAAAGATTTCGACTGCAGTTGCATATGAACTCTTCTAGTTATGGGCATGGTTTTGCCCATTTAGGAATTATCTAAAATAGAACATTGTAATATATTCCTCCAAGTGATTGTAATTTTAATTTTTACAAAATTTTAAATGATATGATGTTTTCAATTTTCAATGAATATTGTTTTTATTTTATTTAAGGTGTCTAAATAAACTAATAAAGAAAGTTTGCATTTGCAATTGATATATGTATTTGTTAAAAGAATGAAATTAATTATAATTATTATGTTTATAAATGCTTTTTTAATGTACTGGATAAAGGAGTGAAATTATTTTAAACAAACATTTCAATAATTATTATCCTTAATCCGTAAATAAATTAAAGTGCAACTATTTTAATATGAAAGAGTAACTCTATAATCTATATAGAATACGTGTTTGGTAATTGGATTTTCAGAAGCAAAGAGTATGTATTTTATTTTTAAATTAAAAAATGTAGTATTTATAAAATTTAAAAGTTGTCACAAGAAAATTTTCTATTAATAATTAGTTACGGTGACAAAAAATTATTATTTACTATAATAATCAATTTAAATATCAATTTATAAAATAAAAAAATTATTAATTAATAAATTTCATCTAACATTTTCACATAATACAATGATCTACTACATATGTCATCGAGTACCAATGACTAATCACGCAATTCACTAAGGAAGCATGACTTCTTCATCTATATGACTTTGATTTATTAGTAAAACCTGAATATACATAAAATATCTTAACTAAATAATCATATCGTCTGCTGTCTACTGGGAATCACTCCTCTTTAACTTCTAACTTTTTACATCATACCTCAACAATTTATTTCAATTTATCATATCTCATAATAGAATCATTTTAACATAATTTATATTTCATCTTCAAGAGTAATAATGTATAAATTAAATAATAATAATAATTATTATTTTTTTAAACTAATCACTCATTCACAATTAATTTATTTCAATTTAATTTCTACCAATCCCTTTTATTTCAATATAATTTTATCAATTTAAACTTTTTTTATTTTATTTTAAATATCACATTTTATTTTAACATAACTTACACTAATTATATTTTATTTTAAATTACTTTTATGATTGAGGATAAAATGGTAATCTAATCTTATCAATTAAAATATTTTTTAATCCATTAAACTCATCGATCACATCATTCATCAACTTTCATAATCTTTTCTCTCATCTTTTTTTCATTTACTATCATCTTTCTCTTAATCTAAACTAGTTTATTTTCATCTCTCTTTCTTCTCAAATTTATTTTTCAAAATTTATTTTTAGAAACAAATATAGACTAAACCAGTATAACTCATTTAAACAATTTTACTATGTAAAGTATCTTTTCAAAACCATTTAAAAGTGAAATCATTTTTTTCTTTTAGAAATTATGCTAAAAAAACATTCTATTTCTAATTACCCTATATAGTTTTTTTTTTCTCTACTCTCACGGTCTAATTCACATAAATATTAGTTTTCTTAACTGCAATGTCTTACTTCCTAATAAATTCTACTCCTTCAAATACAATATGATGAAGATATTTAGAAATCCTCTAAGGAAGCAAAATCTAATAAACAAACACATAACTGTACGTATTTGAGAAATCAATACTTATCTTTTCTCAGCTAGGCATGTGGTGAATCTGTAGACAAATACCGACAAAAAAAAATAGAACTTGAAAGCCAAATAAGAAATTGTTTATCCTAATAATAAAATTAATTTAATTTTTACATAATATTATTGACTAAAAATACAATTATCATTTTTGGTTAATTTTAATATTCTAATACTCCCAAAATCAGGCTGATGATAGACAGGATAGTAAAACACGACTATTATTCCCTTGTCACATCACTTGTTAGATGGAATTTTGTTTTGTCCTTCTTCATACATGTATAGATATCCACAAACTATTTATGACTGTTTACACATGTTTGTGGATATTCTTGAAAATTAAAAATTTAAAAACAAAAACCATTATAAATATATTTGGCCAAAAGTAAGTTTATTAATTCATTTAAATTTTTTTAAACAAATAATTTATTATTTTAGATATATGCGGCTATGGGTGAGTCTTGTTAGGTATCTTCACCAACCCATTCTATATTTTGAAATGCCATATGCACAATCTCCATCCCCTTAAAAGGAAAGGAAAAATGAATGTAATTATTTGTCAATAATATTGCAATGCATCATCATTGGCCTCATCCAAGTGAATAGAAAATGTTATGATTCATGCAGTGAGGGGATTGGATAACAGGTTATTACTAGTTAGATATGTTTGAAAGGAATAAAAGTCGTAACTGAAACTCACAAGAAACCTGAGAAAAAAAAAATGATAAAACCCTGATATCAATATCAATGTCCTCTAGGACCACTCTGATTGCTATATTTGCACAATTATAGTTTCCATTCTCTTCTACCAACTAAGCATATTATTATCATATTATTATGTTGCTTGTTCCAAGCATATATATCAACTATGACAATCCCATACTTCTTTTGCCTCTTTTGTATTCAACAAATCCAAAATCACAGCCTCTTACAAGGCATTTCACAAACTCTAACCATTTCGAAAATTTTAATGTCTAAGAAGTTTGAAGATGAAATATTATATATATATATATATATATATATATATATATATATAATTGTATAAGTATTTTTAAAGTGTTCAATTGATACAGTATGACCAACACTTCCATCAGATTCAGGCGTGAACACATAAAGTTCAAATGGATGGAGACTTTGTATAAACAGGATTGTTATGAGTAGCCACACATTGTCTTTATTTTATGTTTGTTATAGGCACTTTAGACCCAATAATTTTACCTATTTAGAGTTTCTTTGAAAGTAAATAAGGTTTTTCTTATTTTACGCTAGCATATTTTCTCATTCTCCCACCATAGTGTTAATATAATTGTAGCAAAAGTCTAACATTTTGTGTTTTTATGCTTTTTTTATGCCTCCCAAGCCTCAATCTAATTCTCATTCTTATCATCCAAGATCGGCTTTCTACCCATCCAAACTGTCCTAGAACACTAGGTTAGACTTTGGTTTAGGTTGTCACGGCTTAATCTTTGGTCCAGACCGATTTGACTTGATTATTGGCTGTAACTGATTCAGATTGATCATCGGTCTCGAATAAATCAGTTCGACCATCGATCCAGTTCGACCATCGACACAGTTCGATCTTCGGCCAAAACCTACTTGACTCGACCTTCGACCGAGACCGACTTAGATCAAATTCAACATAGGCTAACTCGACTCAATTTTCGGCCCATACTAATTCGGTTCGACTTTCGACCCAGGCCAACTTAGATCGGCCATTGGTTTGGGTCGACTTGGCTCTACCATTGGCTAAGTCGACACGGCTAGATCTTCGGCCAGAGCCGACTCATCTTGACCTTCGGCCAGGACCCACTCAGCTCGACCTTTGACTTGGGCCAACTCGACTAGACTTTCACTCGGGCCGACTCAGCTCGACCTTCAACTCGAGTTGACTCGGCTCGACCTTCGGCCAGGGCTGACTCATCTCAACCTTTGGATTGGGACGATTCGGCTCAACCTTTGGTTCGGACTGAGTTTTTTCGAACTTTGGTTGGAGCCAACTTGAGTGGACCTTTGACTAAGGCCAGCTTGGGTCAACCTTCCACCGGGGTTGACTCGACTCGACCTTTGGCTCGCACTGACTCAGCTTGACCATTGGTCAAGGTCGATTCAGGTTGACCATCAGCCTGAGTCGTGTCGACTCGACCTTCGATCCAAGCCAACTCAACTTGACCTTTGTCTCAGGCCAACTCGACTCGACCACTAGGTTAGACAAACTCAGCTCAACCTCCGATCATGATCATCTCAACTCGATCTTCAGCCCGACAAACTCGACCATTAGGCCAACCAACTCAACTTAACCACTAGTCTAAACTAACTCAAATCAACTATCAATCGAGTCGACTTGGCTCGACCTTTACGAGTAGAGTGATAGTGGAGTGAGAAAGAGTAAAATTTCAAATTTCTTATATTTTTTATGGAATTTGAAATTCTTCTATTTTATTCTTCAAATACCTTCCAAAATTATTTAAATTTGAATTTCTTTCTAATTACTTTGTCTAAACAAATCATTTTAGTGTAAAGAATTTTAAATTTAAAAAAAATAAATAAATTACCCTTATAAATTACCTTATCCAAACACAATCTAACTCTTTCCGTGAAGGTAGGAGAAGAATTCCACCGGACAAAATCTTGCAAAAGAATAAAATTATTCCATAAGACTATGCACGTTACTCTTGTTAAATAGTTTAATATTATACGAATTCAAATGTTTATTAAACTAAAAGTGAAAATATTGGTTATAAAAATTATTATAATAACTAATAAATTTTAGTCATTTATTAAATTCACATTTCTCAACCACCATTATTTTTAGATATAATAATTCCTATTTTACGAAACACATGCGTTTCAGCTAGGGATGTTAAAAATATTTGTATCTGCAAGTATTCGTAGATAAAATCCGTAATGGATAGAAAATAGATATTATAAATGGATATTCACGTATAATGGGTACGAATATTTTATATACACGCATGTTAAATGGGTGAGTACAAATATTATATATAGTATTTATACCCATAGAAACTCATATTCATATACTCTAATTTAAATTAAAAAAATATGATTGAAATATTAACACATTGATTTTAAATTTGTTATTTTTTATCAATTGATTTTAAAAAAAAATATTTTTTTGTAAATTGTCATTCAATACTATTTAAATAGATTATTTAGACTTTGTTTGAAATTTATGACTGTTATGTATTATATTTTATTTTAATTCATAGTTAAAATATGTTGTTAACTATGTATGTTTGAGAGAAGTTCTGATTTCTCCTAAAGTTTTGGAATTTAACTGTGAGAATTTAGGTTATCAATTGGATCAAAGTAAAATGTGACCTGATAACCCAGAAACCAAACATACTATTAATGATAATTAAGACAAATGTTAGTCCTTTTTATGTTAGTATTGAGTGCAATATCAAGGAAGTTGTCTAATTAAATATGAAGAACATTGTATTAATGAAACGAGTATTGTTTGTAGATATTATGTTTTGAATGAACATGTATTGTTGTACTTTCATTTAATTTAGTTTAGTTAGCTTACACTTATGCGTTTGTTATGCTGATAAGACAAAATGTTAGTTTTTTTTTATGCTAATATTCAATGCAATATTAAGAAAGTTGTCTAATTAAATATAAATAGCATTGTATCAATAAAATAAATATTATTGACGTTGTGTTTCGAATGAAATGTATTGTTGTGCATTCATTAATTTAGTTAACTTACATTGATGTATCTGTTGTGTTGTCCTCCATTCGAATATCATACTTTTTTTGATAGAAACACCAAAGAAATAGAGAAACAAAGTATTTACATTTTCAGATGCTTTGAAAAACTTTTCTTTTATCTTGAAAGTCGCATATTCTATATATGATTTATAAATTTTTAAATATTTATTTGAGATTCTACCCAATTCTTCCGCTTCTCCTTTATTAGAATAAAATGTAGTTAAATATTATAGATATTATATAATATTTAACTATATTTTATTTTAATACCCTTCTTTTGAAAAAAAAAAAGTCATTTTAGTCTTTCAAATATGTACCACTTTAATTTGTTAAAAAATTCACATAGTTTAACCTTTTAATCTTAAAAGTGAAATTAATTTAGTTTTTTTCAATCAAAGGTTTTATGGACGATATTCTTTTTCTGTTAATATTGTGTAAGGACAATCGTGAGAAAACAAAAACATAAAGACATCCTCAGAAAACTGCGTCGTCATGTTTTCTTGTGTGATTTTCATCACGGTATTGTGACTGTAGCAACATTGCGTAGAAGTCAAAACCAGGTTGTGACTATGATAAATGCTGAAGTTGCACGAAACGTATGTCTTTTATTGTCTTCACATATATAGTTGCTTTTATGTGAACCTCTTATATAATTAGGGTGAGTTCATAATGTCAAAATTGTTTTCAATGATTTTCATATATCATATATTAATCGTTTACTAATAATTAAAACACAAATCTCACTCTTTCAAGTGATTATTCATTAAAAAGTAATTTGTAAGATCAAAGTCGTGAATAACTCCTAATTACCACAAGATATGAATGGCATTTTGTATGAAATTTTTGGTGTTTCAAGATAATGTGAATGCACTTTGAAACAAAATCAGTGTTGTGATTGACATCATACTAAATGGAAGATGACATATATGAGAGTTAGCAAAGTGGCACCACCATAAGTGCTTGCAAATGCAGCTTTCAAGAGCTACGTTTTCGAATTTTCGAAGGAAGAGAATAACAAAAGACATTAGATATGATCAGATAAAATTTCTGGATTTTTGTTTGTTTCTCTTTTGCGTAGTCTCATCTAAGTTACCATTCTTTCAAGGACTTCGTCTAGATAGTGACCCTGTTGCTGTATAAATTGAGAACCTTTTTCGCGAGCTTCTCAAAGTTGTTCAAGTTATATCATTTACCAAAAAAAGAAAAGAAAGAGTTCTGACCATGGCTTCATCACTTTTTATGCCTTCATCCGTAAGCTCGTTAATTCCCTGCACTTTTGCTCTGTTTTGTTTTTCCTCATTTCTTCAACTTCACTTCTGTGCAAAATCTTGTTTAATGCAAACTAATAAAACTTTTATTTTAGTATATTCGAAGTCATAATATAAATGAAGTGAATACAAACATCATCTTATAAGTCGATTTTGTAAAATTGAGTCAGATTTAAAGTTTACTTTTTTTCATTTTTACAGTACCAATCTATGAGTTGAACCAATTTTAGATTTGTGTCGAAAATTTGACATTGATCAGAAATAAATACAATTTAAAAAATAAAAATAAATAGATATAAACTTTATCAGAGTTGAATTAGATTTAAAAGTTTACGGGTTAACACAGTCATAAAACCAACTTCAACATAATTCTTATGAAAACTTATTGTGAATTGAAAAAATTTATACAATACATGTTTCGCTATCTCAGCAGACTTGAGTAAATGCTGATGCAAATTATACATGAACAGATAGTGGAAGAAGAAGCGAGGTTCGAAGCAGAAGTGGCAGAGGTGCAAGCATGGTGGAACTCTGAGAGGTTCAAGCTAACCAAAAGGCCATACTCAGAGAGAGACGTGGTGTCCCTGAGAGGCAACCTGAGACAAAGCTATGGCTCAGGCGAGATGGCCAAAAAGCTATGGCGCATTCTGAAGAACCACCAAGCCAACGGCACAGCCTCAAGGACGTTCGGTGCACTCGACCCTGTTCAGGTCACTCAGATGGCGAAGCACTTGGACACAATCTACGTCTCAGGATGGCAGTGTTCAGCCACTCACACCACCACCAACGAGCCAGGCCCTGACCTCGCCGATTACCCTTACGACACAGTCCCCAACAAGGTGGAGCACCTCTTCTTCGCTCAGCAGTACCATGACAGGAAACAAAAAGAGGAGAGAATGAACATGAGCAGGGAAGAGAGGGCAAGGACCCCTTATGTTGATTACATGAGACCAATCATAGCAGATGGTGACACAGGTTTTGGTGGCACCACTGCAACTGTGAAGCTCTGCAAGCTCTTTGTGGAGAGAGGTGCTGCAGGGATCCACATTGAGGACCAGTCTTCCGTGACCAAAAAGTGTGGGCACATGGCAGGGAAAGTTCTGGTTGCCATCAGTGAACACATCAATAGGCTGGTGGCAGCAAGGCTTCAGTTTGATGTGATGGGGGTGGAAACTGTGCTGGTGGCTAGAACTGATGCAGAAGCTGCTAATTTGATTCAATCTAACATTGACACAAGGGACCACCAATTTATCTTGGGTGTGACCAACCCAAGCCTCAGAGGAAGAAGCCTGGCAGGTCTTATGGCAAAAGGCATGGCTGGTGGGAGAAGTGGGGCAGAGCTTCAGGCTTTGGAGGATGAGTGGCTGTCAAAGGCAGAGTTGAAGACTCTGTCAGAAGCAGTTATGGAAGCAATAGAGAAACAGGAGATTGGAGAGGAAGAGAAGAGAAGGAAGTTGAATGAGTGGATGCACCTTTCAAGCTATGAAAGGTGCATTTCCAATGAGGAAGGTAGGGAAATTGCAGAGAGGTTAGGAGTGAGGAAGTTGTTTTGGGATTGGGATTTACCTAGGACAAGAGAAGGGTTTTACAGGTTCAAAAAGTGTGTAACAGCATCAGTTGTGAGAGGTTGGGCTTTTGCTCCACATGCTGATGTGATATGGATGGAAACTGCAAGGCCTGATGTGGGGGAGTGCAGAGAGTTTTCTGAGGGGGTTAGATCAAAGCACCCTGAGATGATGCTTGGGTATAATCTGTCTCCATCTTTCAATTGGGATGCTTCTGGCATGAGTGATGAGGAAATGAGAGAGTTCATTCCCAAGATTGCAAAGTTGGGGTATGTGTGGCAGTTCATCACAGTTGGGGGTCTGCATTCTAATGCACTCATCACTTCAACATTTGCAAGAGACTTTGCCAAGAGGGGCATGCTGGCTTATGTTGAGAAGATTCAGAGAGAGGAGAGGAACAATGGAGTTGACACACTTGCTCATCAGAAATGGGCTGGTGCTAACTACTATGACAGATACCTCAAGACTGTCCAAGGAGGTGTGGCTTCAACTGCTGCAATGGGAAAAGGCAAGTCATACATTGTCACACACTTACAATACATCATGTTTTTTTCCTTCTTTTTTATATCTGCAATCTTAGTTGTTAGTATTCCTTAAAGAATCGGACTTCAAACTTAATTCAACTCCACAAAATCAGTTTGTAAGGTGAAATTTGTACTCACTTGTATATTTTGAAATGTCTAACACAAACTGATGATTTTTTGACTGTCATTAGAAAGATTTTTAATCATTTAATGTTTCCCTTTTTGATGTTTGTGTAGGAGTAACTGAAGAACAGTTTAAGGAATCATGGACTAGGCCAGGAGCTGTTGATATTGGTGGAGGCACTATTGTGGTTGCTAAGGCCAGAATGTGAAAGTGCTACTTCTGCTTAACTATCCTTTGAGGGTGAATTTGGGGCAAATTCACTGATTCTTCTGTTGGACTGGAACACATGTTCTTAACATTGAATCAATATTTTGCTATTTTTCGATGAATAACTTTTTTCTGTTTCTTACTTGTTCGGACTCTTGGGTGAGCAGAGAGAACAAGGAAAATTTGTTTGGGTTTTGTATTTTGTTTTACTCTTGCGGTTGAACATGATTTATTTAGTGTGTATTTGGAATGGATTTGTGGACAAGGAGCACAAAGAAAATTTGTTTCTATCGATAATACGTTTGCATTACCATTATTTTTTATGAAATTTTAAGATATACTTTTAATTAAAAGAATGCTCCATTTATTACAATCAAAGATTATCAACACAACATCTTGTCTAAATGGAATTTGTTTTCGGATTTTTAAATCAAGTTTTGAATTTTAATATTCTAAATAAAAGCAATGTGATTTAGAGAAAAGATGTAAATAAAAATGTTCAGTTTCAGCTAAGATTAATAGTAATGTGAAAAAAAAAAATTACAAGTGTTATAAAAGATTAAAAAAAAAAATGAAATGCACGTGTAATGAAATAATTAAGAGCTTTGTTTAACTTTTCCAAAGATGACAGGAATGATATAGCCTTTATCATCGGTTTTTAAGTGATGAAATTATATAAGGTAAAATATATTTTTGTCTCTCAGTGAAATTTGAAATTAGTTTTTTTTAAAAATGTGTGAATTTAGTTATTTTAATAAAAAAAATTGTTAAGTTTATATGACGTTTCAAACACGTCTCATAATAGTATATGAACTGTTTACACTGTTTTACATATTTTCGTTTTAATATTAACTGAAATATTATCATAAAATGCGTTTAAAATATCAAATAAATTTAACAAAATTTGGTAAGAAGAACTAAATTTACACATTTCTAAAAATGAAGGACTAAATTAATATAAAATTTTAAAAAAGAACTAATTCCAAAATTTACTAAAACTTAAGTCACCTAAATATATTTAAAAAATATATTTAACCTAATTATATATGAAGATCTAGTAAGGTAGAAGAAATGACAATTGGATGAGATTAGAGATGAAAAAAATATGTGGGTTTCTTCCTACACCTCTAACTTTTCCAACTTTTCTTCTGTATCCAAAATTTTACTGTGATGCTAAATATATGCCTAAGTGATTATTGCGATTATTTTGAATGTACTACATTTAGAAATCCAGGTAAAAGATTTATCGAATTTCGGAATATAGTTAAGAAATTCATTGAATTTCAAAATTTTATTAAAAAATTTATCGGTTTCAAAATTCAATTACAGAATTTATCAGATTTCGAAATCCAATTAATTATATTTCCTGGATTTCGAAATCTAAGTAATTATTAAATTTTGAAATCCAATATATGTACGTATTTTCATTTTTGTTTATAGTTCCTCCTTTTAGTTTTTTTTTTTCAATGTTTTGTTTTTTGAAGTTACTTGTTTCATTTTTATTTATTTTTAATTAACATATTAATTAAAAAAACTATTAAGTTTTAAATTTAAATATATTTTAAAAAAACTATGTTAACCAGACATTCCTTTAACATATATTAAAATTTAAAATTATATTAATTAAATTTTTATGAAATTAAAATTGAAACAAATAAAATGTATTTTAATTTATATTAATTCAAATAAATAATCAAAATAAAACTATATTAATTAAAATGATTATTAAGTTTATTAAAATTTTAAATTATACAAATTAAAATATTTAATAAATCTTATTTAAATATTTATTGAATTAAATTTAACACAATTAAAATATATTTTATTTTTATCTTAATTTAAACAAATGTTTGAAAGAAAATTATATTAATTAAAATATTAATTAAGTTTTTAATTTAAAAATATTTTAAAAAAATATGTTCACTGTATTTTGAAATTTGTTAACATACATTAAATTATATTAAAATATTAAATCATATTAATTAAAATATTTAGTTAAATTTATTTAAGTTTTTATAAATTAAAATAGACACAAATGAAATATATTTTTTAATTTTAATTTAAATAAATATTTTAAAAAAATTAAACTAATTAAAATGTTTACTAAATTTTAAATTTGAAAACTATTTAAATAAATATATTAACTGGGTTTTGAAATCTGGAAAGTGTTTAACCGGATTTTGGAAATTTGGTGGGTTGCTTAATTGAATTTTGAAATCCTATGAGTCCTTTATATGGATTTCGAATTTTTTAATCCAGTAAGTTACTAAATTGGACTTCAAAACCGAATTTTAATATAACATGCAGTTTATATTTATCTGTGTTTCTGTTTAAAAAAATTAACATTAATTTTATATTATATTTAATTTATAGGAGATCATATTATATTATACAGTATGTCTACATTTTCTTTATCATGTGGATATGTATTTTATTTTAATATAATATACATGTGTTTATATCAACATGTATTTCTATTTAAATATTTTAACATCAATCTCATATTATATATATATATATATTTATTTATTTATTTATTTATTTTATAAGAGACCATATTACACAATATACTTACATTTTACCTTAACAATTACTTGTGCATATACGCATTTGATTTTAATATAATATACATATATTTATATCAACATATGTTTTATTTAAAAAATTTAACATCAATTTCATGTTATATTTATTTTGTATAGGACTATATTATACAATATATCTAGATTTTACTTTAATAACAACCACACAATTGTGCATAGACAAATTATTTTAATATAATATATAACTCAAAAGTATAATTACAAATTTTAATCATATGTAACAATATTATTTTACTACAAAATACTAATCAATTAGTGTCATTTTCATAATTTAAAACAAACAAATCCATATCTATCTATTATTTTTTAATATTATTATTATTATTAATATTATTATGATTAATACTATTATTAGTATAATTTATTATTATTATTATTATTAATATAACAATAATTATATTAATTATATAAGAATAAAATGTAATATTATAACTAAAATTTTTATTAATATAATAAATGCTCCGTTTAACAATTGTGTTAATATTATATTTAAATATTTATTACTTAATCTTATTATTACTACTCTTTTTTTAATCATTTTCACTAAAATAAATTTATATAATTAATTAAATCAATTCTATACTAAAATAATAAATTAATCATTATACATAATTAAATTAATAATAATAAATATTCAAATTAATTTGCATTATTCATATATAACAACAATAAAATCTAGTTTAAAAATAAAAACAAAAACAAAAAACACGACCGTGCGTATGCAGGTCTTGTATTAGTATTTGTTAACATAAAATTTTACTGAAAAATGGTCTATTAGATATAGACAAGTATTAGACCAACAAGGTCTTGACAAGTTCCACGAAGAGAGAATTGTTTTTATACATCTTTCTTACTTTCAAATAATAATTTAAACAATAAATATTGTCAAACGATCGGTGTAATATTTTAAAAACAAATTTTTTTCTAAACAATAATTATCATAGCTTTTGAATGTGTGTATATCCAATGAGTTTTACATGTCTAAACTTACTATTTTAACTTATACATATCTATATCCATTTATTTTCAATTTTGGCTCTACAGTATTGGAAAAACTCTAATATTATATTCTCACCAACGCAATACAAAAATACATATAGCTATACCAATCTCACAGTTTCAAATAATAATTCCAATTAGTTTCCTTATCTAAATATAATTTAGTGTCTAAGAAAAGTTAATTACTATCTTCTAGCTGTAAGATTATATAAAAATCTTTCAATGAACTTTCAAAATACAAACAAATCAAAACATTAACTTACTCGATGCAAATATCCTCTTTTTTAACTAATATAGGCCAACAAAGGCAGCAAAAGTCCCAGAGAAAAAAAAAATACAACTATTAAAACAAAAACTTATCCAAATCAAAATTATGACCAACCTAATTTAATTTATACATGACTTTCTTTTGAACCATAAAAAATAATCATGAAAAGATAATTAATTAGTCTAAATTTTAAAAAGACAAATTTATTTATAATTTTATTTAAATACATGCTCATCAATTATTTTTGTTAGACCGAGATTACCTTGAAGTATATTGGTCTTCTTATTAGGTAGAGGTGTTGTGACATTCCATTTAATAGATAAATCTAATAAATAAAAAGTCGCATAATCATAATAAAATAGAGCCAAGGCAGAAGCATATCAGAATTAATCTTTTACAGTCATCCAAAAATACTGAACAGGAAGACTATAGCACAAAACACATGTCATAAACATAATTTAAACACAGATTAGTTTAAATTGAAAATTTGCTTACAGAGCATGAAACTACAAGATAACAATACTTAAAAAGGGGCTCCATCATAGAGCAAAATCCAACGAACATAACTAAATTGCAGCATCTTCATCATCACTACGATCACCGCGAGCTCCCACATATGCTCACACCAAATATTTGGTGATCATTGCAAAAAGGAAAAGTCAAACAGAGAACACAAACATAGAGAGAAAGGATAAGCTAATTGCAAAAAGAAAAAGAAATACACTTATATACATATATATATATATATATATATATATATATATATATATATATATAACACTCAAAAGAATT
>Ga0099822_1007650_pt1 | contig 13950 bp, 4 predicted proteins | sample CowpeawhiteBW_FD_76839 | JGI IMG/M metagenome (GOLD analysis project Ga0099822, IMG submission 76839) | Root nodule microbial communities of legume samples collected from California USA - Cow pea white BW | ecosystem: Host-associated > Plants > Roots > Nodule | place: USA: California | collected... | reverse complement strand
TATGAATATTGAAAAGTGTGTACAATAATTCTTAAAAACATAATAAATATATGATTGTTATTGTGTTAATCCAAATTAAAACTATATGTACTAAAGTTATCAACATAAAAAATATAAATTATTTTCATCATAGAAGTACCACTATAAGAAAACTCTTAAATAATGACCCATTTTAGTAACCAAAAATATGTTAGAGACCAATTTTTTAATTAGAGACCAATTTATAAACTAATTATTTTGGTAGCCGAAACCTTGGTAGCTAATGTTATTGACTAATTTAGAAACCAATTATTTTGGTAGTCAAAATCTTGGTAGCTAATGTTACTGATCAATTTAGAAATCAATTCATAATAAAAATTATTTTTATTATAATTATAATTTTTTGGAACCATTTTAGTTTCCAATACTTTTTAATTTTTTAATTGATACTTAAATTGGTCATTATATAGTGACTAATTATTTTTTTTACTAAAATTGATCATTATTCAAAGATTTTCTTGTACCGTACTACGACTTTGTAAATTAGATACTTAATTGATAAGTATTGATAAAGTATCCTAAAATATTGGATACGTAATCCAAGTTGAAGTATCGGTGCATCATAGGTATTATATTTCTCTAATAAATCTTTCTCAAAATACCTATCTAACATTTTATGTATATGGTATTTATACATTTCATGCATTTTTCATAATGAGAAGGAAGAACACTTAATTTGACCGGTGGGTGGTGAGTAAATATCTCAACAAGATATCAAACAAAGTAAATGAAAGTTGTAGATGGAAAAGAAGTGAAAGAGGTATCGGGATAAACATGACAATTTTTTAATTTGTTAACTTGATTGATTAGTTTACTCAAAGTTAAGATCACACTCACAAACAACTAAAGTCCAAAAGCATATGACACAAGGAATCTCATCTCTGCCACGCGCATCTTCTTTGGCATACCCTTTCCATTCTAAGAAATTTAAAACAAGCACGAAAGAACCTCCCTTGTCTTATTCTCCTTCTTCACCCTGCTTCTATTGTCTTTCTCTTCATTATCCTTAATTTGTCAACACATTGTGCCACTAACTATATCTTTACTTTAATACATTTAACCCTGCTAAACTATAAGAGGTATGCATATCTGGGCTCATCAACTCTCCACTTATCTTATTTCCCTTAAATTAACCATGTCTATGTCTTCTATACCTAACAATAATAATCCTAGCTTTCCCCCTTAAATTGAAAAATTGCCAAAACATTTACTTTTAACTTGAAAATGACCTATGTAATGTGTGGCTGCAAAATCTGTTCAAAATATCAGTAGTCAACTGTTACTTATACTATACCTCTGTATGCATATGTATCATTACACTCTCTGGTTCGGAGCTTTTGCCTCTTAGAAATGGAAAAAAAAATGGCAAAACAATTGCTTTTGGCTTGAAAATGATATGTGCACTGTGTGTCAGGAAAATGTATACTGAAATCAATCCTAATCAGTGTTCCTTTTGACACCTTTGACATATTCTCCTCTCTCATTTTCTACCTTTCTTCATGTGGTGCATTGAACCCGGTCTGTGTAGAACAGAAAAAGGAACCTTCACCATAATAGGCAAGTTTTCGTACGTATTGTATAAACCCTCTTCAAAAAACTGCAAGTTTGTTTATACACGAATCCATTTCAACTTCGTTCATTCACGTTGGAATATCTCAAAGATTTCATGAAATTGTCCAGGAGAAGGCTTATAGACACCTGGTAGATAGATTGCTGATACCCATTATCGATAACCAAGTAAGGAGATAACCCATTACGATCCAAACCCAAAAGGAAAAGTATAAATATAAGATTAACGTGTAACACATGTATTAGTATATATATTTAATATACTTGCAACTTTTACCTTTTAATTACTTACTGTCTTGAACATAATATTTTAAGCATCATGCTAAGTTACTCTTGTCTCAATACTTAATACTTAAGAAAAGCATGCATAACTAAAACTTTCAAATCAAAAATTAAGAAAATGAAAATGTCATTCATATCTAAATATAATCACACTTCAAGTCTCAAAAGGAAAATGTACAATGCAAGGTTAACACATAGCAATGGTATTAATTCATTAATACAAATTTGATTAAATATGTTTTTAGTCTTTGAATTCTTAATGTAAAATTAGAATTCGTCTAATTTCGAAACTTTAATACATTTTAGTTCTAAACTTTAAAAATAAATAGATATAGTCATTTTAACCTAATTATGTTAAAATTTTCTGACTTGTCAATTGCGTATGTAACATATTTACATTTGTGTTATTTATTTCATTTGATACGTGTTCACTTCAATGTTAGCTGAAAAATGTATTTCACATGTAAAAAAAACTTAATTGAATTAAAAAAAATTATATCTATTCATTTTTAAATTTTAAGAACCAAAATATATCAAAATTTTGATTAGAGACAAATTCTAATTTAACATTTAGGAATTAAAAACATATTTAACTTATACAAATTTAGTAATTACAATTACAATACTCAGTATGAGTGTCACGAGTGTCTCTCCATTCAATCCTAAAGAGTTAGATTACAAAATGTTGAATAAGTACAATGAATTAGAATACAATAATGTCTTGCAGTTATATGTACATTATATTTATTAATTGTGTTGGAAATAGAAAAATTATTTCTTCCCGGAAGATCTAATACACAAATACTTAATAAAATATTATTATTAAAAATTGTAATTTTACATTTTTTATATAATTTGTTCGACAAAATCTACAATGTAATATGATTAATTCAAAATCCAATGTGGAATAATTTATAATTAGTTAACTGTCTAAAAATTTACACTAACCATCCGAATTAAACTGAGACTTAAGACTTTGCATTATACTTTCAACAAAGAACGTTGGAATAGGTTCAAGCATTATTGGATATTACAGAAAGCAAATACAATAATTGTAAAACATTGTTCTTTGCTCATCATATTTGTGTGATGCAAAATTGCAGTATCCTAAAAAAACTCTTTATTTATGATGTATTTTTATTTTATTAATTAATTTTTATTTGTCTAGGCATGGTGGTTGGAAGAAGTTATAGGGTTGAAGGCTTCTCAAATTTGAACACGCAATAGAGTGTGAATCAATTACGAGCTTACGCGTGGGAATTTTGGATGGAATAAGTGGTCAATGCAAGTCCACAGGGGACAAAGATAATGACACACATTTTATGTCTTTAGATACATCTACCACACTCTCCAGGCTCTCAATTCCCTCTCCTAAATTTTTTTCTTTAATAAAATTTCTTTATTTTTTAAATAATTTTTGTAACATTTTTTTTATTATTGGGTTAAATTTATTACTTCATCACTCTTTACTTACTTTATAGTTTTTATTATATTTTAATCAATAAACTCCCCCATTTCAACATTTACTATTCATTGTTGTAGAAGTAAGACTTTTTAATTATGTTATGGATACTGGTTAATCTTTTAAAATAGACGGTGAGTCTTTGTGAAAAAAAAAAAAATCAAATTTAAGCATATAAAAAAATTTAAGACTATAAGATTGTATATGCTTGTTTTAATAAAAAAAGTTTTTATAAAAATTATTAAGTTTTCAATAAAAAATGTTGCTTTGACCTTAATATGGTGTGAGGTCCGTTAATTGCTAATGTGCTTAGCAAAAAGTTAAGTAATTGTCCCAAGTAACATATGCTAGTGTCTGTAGGATAATGCCAAGTATATATACCCAAAATTCTTTTTTAAATCCTTAAAATAAATATTATTGATCTATTTACAAATAAATTTTAAGAATGAAAATATTTATTTCATGTTTTAGAGGGATTAATTTTTTTTTTCAGTAAAACAAAAAATGATTCACTATTTTTGTAGAAACTTTAACAAAATTTAAATTTTGTGAGAATAAAAAACTATAAGAACCAAAAAGTAAAACTCTTACAGAAATTAAAGACATTTAAACTTGATAAAGAATAGTAAGGCAGACCATGAAGTCTGGAAATTTATATTAATAGAGGAAATATCTAAAATTTAATATACAAAGAACACAAGAAAAATCTCTCAAGAAACATCTCAAAGCTCTGAAATTCAGTTATTTAAAATTGTAGGATATTAGAGCCTTTTGTTTTATTCATTATATATTTTGATGGACGTATGTTTGTCTCAATTTAAAGGATAAAAACATTATAAATATAGGTTATGAATTTAACTTCCTCCACTAATATTTAAAAGATATAATATTAGTTCAATTCCTTCTATTAACAAAAATACTAATAATTAATATTTATCAATAAAAAAAAATACTAATTAACAAGCCTCCCAACTACAAAGTAAGATTTGGTAGTTTGGATCGTAGCATTATTAGAAGAAATTATATAAGAAGTTGATTAGAACCTAAAAAATGGATGTTGAAAAAAGGTTATGGAGATAGGAAAAGAAGAGAATATGAGAAGTTTCCACATTTCTCGCAAGTTGAGTTGAATTCCACTATCTAGGTATAGCTTTAACTAGTAAGTAGTTCACCCACATCACAACATGTAGTTAGGATAGTGATAGAGAAAACTTACACAAGGTAGGACAGACAAAGAACACATGCTTTCATTTCTTGTCCAGCATTCACAATTTCAAATATTCTATAAAAGGTTGACTGGATTGTGACCACACCTTATTCCTTTTTTTTTTCTTTTTTTTATAAGTATTCACACATTCTTTTTTTTTTTTTAAAATTAATTTTAAAAATTGGGAAGATTAAATTTACAATTAAATGTTAAGAAGAAGGAAAATGAACTTTTGTTGGAAGTATGACTTTAAGTATATTTAAATGTAGTATTACCAGAGGTTAGATTTGAAGAAAATATAACTTTTAATTTAAAATAAATTAGTTGTAATTATGACCTAATTATATTACTTTCATAATTATTTTTTCATCATAACTAATTTATATAAATTTGATTTGATGGAATTGCGTGCTAATTTTAGATTTGAATCTAGTTCAATGAATTTAGTCTGGAAACAAAATGCTCTTTTCACGTGTAAAAAGCTCAGAATATTCAGAAAAAAAAAAATATCACTGTATCCTGGTGATATTATAAAATTGTAATTAAAAATTCAAGCCAAACTAGCATAAGAACCTTTCGGAATAAAATTTTGAAGTTAAGTAATTAATATTGAATTTAAGCATGTTTATAAAATTTAAAAATATCAAAAAATTATATCTATGAAGTATTTTCTTATACTTATATAATGATGATTTCTTTTATTTCTTTCTAGGTCATCAATCTTTTATGAGATATATTATTATTATTTACTATTATTATTATTATTATTTGTTGGTTTAATCACACGGAAGATTTTTGTTTTCGTTAAAATTTCAACTTCTAAGTTGTTTCAAAATTGGATCCTATTTTTTTAAAATTTATTTTAATTTGGTCATTTCTGTCATGGTATCATTAAGGACGTTAACTGTTTTACGTGTCAGCTCGTGGTTTTTTATTTATTTTTTGAAAAAACAACTGACACGTGTCAAATCAGGGTTTTGCGACGTGTCAGCTTGTGATTTTTTAATTTAAAAAAAAAAATTATAGTTTTGTCTTATGTCAATTATTTATATAAAAAATCTCGATTTAGTCCTTGTATTTGTTATATTTTTTCAATTTAGTCCTAATATATTTGTAAACTAAAGTAATTTTATCCCTTCCACCAAATTTAACTTTTCTATCAATATTATAATGATATTTTTATTATAATAGATATTTTTAACCAAATTAATTTTATTTAAATTTAAATTTTGAATTGAACTTTATTTAAAAAAATTGTTTTAATAATTTCTAAACAAATTTATATATTCAAATGTAAAATTTTAAAATAGTTTTATATAAGTTTCAAAATTGAATGCAAAATTTAAATTTAAATAAACTTAATTTAGTTAAAAAATATCTATTATAATAAAAATATAATTATAATATTAATATAAAAGATAAATTTGGTCTCAATTTAGAAGGGATGAAATTATTCCAGTTTAAAAAGAAATTAGGGTTAAAGTGAGACAAAATAACAAATACAGAGACCAAATTAAGATTTTTCACACAAATAATTAACACGTGGCAGAACCATAATTTGACATGTGACAGTTTTTATTCTAATTTTTAAAAATTTTAAAAAATAAAAAAATCACAAGCTGACACATGGAGAAATCCTAATTTGACACGTGTCAGCTGTTTTTTAAGAAAAAAGTTAAAAAAAAGTCAAAAATAAAAAAAATCAAAGGACCGAATTGGAATAAATTTTCAAAAAACATGACCCAATTGGAATAACTTAAAAGTTAAGAACCCAATTGAGATTTTGTAACGAAGACGGAGACCTTCTATATGATTATCCTTATTTGTTAATACACTGGAAATCATATTGTATATTTTGATGGATTTTTATCTTTATAATAACACAATCCTTTTATAGAGTTTGGAGTTTAGAAGGTTTTTTTGAAAGTAAAAGTCAGAATGAATGATAGGAAATGTTGTAAGTTCAATTCTTTCATTAATAATTGATTTGAAAGATCTTAAATGAGAGTACAAGAGGTTGGGAGTTGAACTCTCCCACTAACAAAACTATAAAAGCTAGCATTTTCCGATATAATTTTTTTTCTTATATATTTAATTATAAATATTTGAATAGATAAGTGCTTAAGATTAGTTATTGTAATACTACTCATTTGGAAGGGTTTGCCTATTAAAAAAACACAGCCTTTTTCTTGTATATTTTGTTACAAATATTGAAAAGAGACAAGTTTTCAAGGTCCATTATTGTAATATCGATAATTTGGAAGGAAACGTGAGAAATATTGTGAATTCAATTCATTCCACTAATAAAATTAAAAACTAACATTTATTGATAAAAAAATATAATTTTTTTATATATTATTAGCTACAAATATTGAAACATATAAATGCCCAAGTTCCATACCGATGAAGTTTTAATTAACACGTGAAACTTTATGCATATTATCATCAAATCCTGTATAATCTACCACTTCAAATTAAAGGTCATAATTTTCCTTTTCTTATCTACTACTATATTAACTTTTAATTCTAATTTCTTTCAAGTTGAGTTGTAACCTGACGTATCTTCCCAGCTGAAGGGATACGTAGTAGTTGCCCACGTCAAAAATAATAATATTTCTCCGCAAAATTAGGTTCAAGACCGTAGAAAAGTGTATAAAATTTCCTTGCAAAGGAAAATGAAAAGAAAATTCAGAAAATTTAAGTTACCCGATATAAAAGAAAATGAAAGAGAGAAAGTTATCTTTTCCACGTGATTAAAATAAAAACTGAATAAATTAACTTAATAATTATATTCTTTAAAAGAAACGAAATTAAAAAGTAAAATTAAATATATATTTACTCTTTAAATTTAAATATAAAATTGAAATTTATTTTTATTTCAAATTTTAATATATTTAATTTATAAACTTTAAAGATAAATAAATATAATTATTTTAATTTAACATTTTTATATGTTAAATGATATTTTATATTGATACTTAAATTAAAACTATCAAATGGTAAATACAATTCAAAAATATCCTAAAAAACATCGTTTAATATAAAAAAAATCATATAATTAATATAAAAATTATGTTAATTTATTTTTAAAGTTTGAAAATAAAAATTATATCAAAATTCATTAAATATATAAATTCTAATTTTATATCAAAAATTATAGATTAAAAGTATAGTTAATCCTTAAAATGTGATATTATTATTATTATTATTTTATCTTAGTATGTTGATATCTGAACAGTAAAAAAAAAAGAAAAAAAGACAACCTTAGCTTTATCACGTGTTGGCACTTGTCTGGTAGTACTCTAGCACATGTTGTCCATGTTGCCCTTGCTGCAATAAAGATCCTTTTGGGAAACACAAAAAACAAAACTCTCTAGTCTCTTTTGCTTTCTTTTCAAATGCCTTGAGGAGAATAAACTTTGTGTTGGATCCATCATCTCCTCTTTTTTTATGTTTTTTTCTTCACTTCTTTAATTATTTTTACCATCTTCTTATGTCTCAAAATTTTCTTACTACATTTAGTATTTGGTATAATATACATTTTAAAACACATATTTACTTCATCTCGCAGCAATATTACTACAAAGTTTTTTTTCTTTGTCCCATTTTCTTTGTTGTTTAAGGAAGTTATACGCATAAAAATTTCTCAAATATAAAACACCCAAGGGCTAATTGCACCTCATTTGTTTATGAAGGAAATATGCTTATGGGCTGATGATTTAGATGCATCATATATGATAATCTCTTTCTTTATGAATTGCTTATTTAAGAAAGGTTTTATAACTGTTACCACTTATATGCAAACATGTCCAACAGTATCTATTAGTTTATCTTGCAATATTAATCCATTTTGTATTCATTATGGTTACCCCTTCTGCAAATTATTGAATAAGAAGGAAACAAGTAGCGTGAGCTTCATAATTATTTATTGGACACACACAGATACATAAATGGGATGAAAGTGCAAAATAAATAAATAAATAAGAGTACGAAGAATATTTATTGTTAAATTTTTCATATTTTGTAGCGAATATTTATAAAAAAATACAATGTATAATCATTTTAACAATAATTTCTTATGTAAGTAAATAATAATAATAATAATAATATGAATATGAATAATATAATTAATCATATCGAATTTATAATTAATTGTTTTTAAATACTCTTGAATCTTTATATTTATTACATAAACAAATGGTTTTTCTTATAATTATAATGTAAAAATATTTTATTAATACATACTTTTAAGTTATAATATATAAAATAAATAAATAAAATAAAATAAAAAGAAATAATCTAATATTTTATTAATATATGTTTCTATATTATAAAATATTAAAATAATAAATAACATAAATAAATTATTTAAAGTTTATCCAATAGTTAAATATTTGAATTAAAAAATAAGAATTATTTTATGATAAAAAAATAATAATAAAAAATATTCAAAATTTAGGTCTCTTGTGTCAAAATATGATAATGAATCCTTTTCTTTTTTAGGACTAATGTGATATTGACATGTGACACATTTCAAGGAAAAGATGAGATTTGACATGTAATTGACCTAAAATTGATATATGGCACTTCTTAACATCGTTAATATCAATTTAACATAAAGATTCATATTGAGTCTTTTTTACAAAATAAATTGAGTTCGTTTTTAAAAAAATAGGAACTAAAATATAGGACCAAAAGAAATGAAAGATATAAATATAGACACCAAATTACTAATTAACATTTTTTTCCTTTCTTTATGATTCATTATTATAACAAACATTTAAAATTTTTCCCTATAAATCTACATAAATAGTCAACACATATAATGAAGCTAAATATTAAAGTGAGAGGTGTGAAAGTGAGCTAATCCAGTGTACATAAATTGGTCCACCACGGGTTGAACTACAAATGTGTTAGTTCAATCTGGTTCACTTTTTGATGATAAAAAAAATCTTGTAATTCTTATTCGAGCCATCATGGGTTAGTGAGTTGACTCACTCAAGGATATTTTGTTTTTTAATTTAATTGATGTATTTATTGCAGTCAAATCAAAGTATTAGACTCATTCTTTTTATAGTAGTATAATCAAAGTGTTTATCTATTTCACCAAACATCTCTAACCATATATAAAGATGATACCCTTTTTTGTGTCCACATTTCGTTTTCCAGTTTTATCCTTAATTAATTATTTTATAATAAAAAATAATTATAATTAAAAAACTTGCAAAAAGGTGGTAAAAAAAGTAATTAAAAAAGTAATCAATCCATCTTCAATTTAGTTCAAACTCATTTAACTTGCGGATTAAGTGAATCAAGTTGAATTTGATTCACATTTGAAAATCTAAATTTTTTCTACCTCAATTTGACTCAAATCCGTGATGAATCGGATTGATTCACGGATTAAATATAAGTCGGTGCAAATTTTATATTATATTTCAATTTTATATTAAAATATTTTTATGTTTTATGTGTCACATATTTTATCATATTTAATTTTCATCTTAATTATTTAATATTTTTTATTAAAATTTAATAGTAAATATAAGTAACTTTAGGCACAACCCATTAAATAAAAAAAATTATAATTTATTTATTTAATTTAATATTTTTAAATAATTAAATTTTCACGTTTTTTTATTAATTATTTTTCTTTCATTTTCTTAATTTAGACAATGTTATTCTTGAGGTACGTGTTTTCTTCATTTCTTTAGCTTCTCACAGTCAAACAAAGCAAACTACATGTGAACGTGTGTTTAACGCCTAGGGTAATCTTATACAATATTTCTGTTGATATTTAATTTGACTCTTTCACATTTTTTCCCTAATTTATTTTCTAGATTTATTTTAGTCATAAATTTTAGAATTTAATAATTAAGAAAAAAAAAAGAAGAAGCCTACAATGGCACCTACTTGCAATTTTAACTCAGCTTGGGAGCAGTTTGGAAGTCTTCTTCAACATCTACACAAATTAAACAGATATTTCTATCATTTTCCTTATAAATAGAAGGTAATCTTGAATTGTTTGTTGTGTCTCAGTAGACATTGAACTCTTTCAAGAACAACATCTCACTCATCTTTGAGAGAACAAAAGAGTTATATATGAATCATCAACTTGAAGACCAAATGATGCTCTTCACTCACCAATATCTTGGTGCATTCACTGAAGTAACTCCTCCTCAACAAGGTCTCTATTTTTCTACTATATATTGTTTCTGTATCTTCAATATGATATTCGAAACTCTTTTAATTTTAATTAATCTACACACGTATTTGCACAGGCAAAGAAACCAAGCCAAGACGTAAGAGAAACAAAAATGGTGCTGTGGCCACCACCAAGAAGAGAAAGCTCACTGCCGAACAAGTTAGTCTTCTCGAGAAAAATTTCTGCAGTGAACACAAACTTGAATCTGAAAGGAAGGACCAACTCGCATTTGAGCTTGGTATGGATCCTCGACAAGTTGCGGTATGGTTTCAAAATCGACGTTTTCGTTGGAAGACCAAAAAGTTGGAGGAAGAGTACTCCAATCTTAAGAATGTTCATGAAACCACCATGCTTCAGAAGTGCCAACTTGAGAATCGGGTACGTATTCCTAATTTCTTTTTTTTCTATATTGCTTTTCATTACTATACATCATTGCTCTACGCTATTCTTGTGCTTGAAGCAATTTATCGAAAACAATGAGCTTTAGTGGTCTCAGCTGCGTTATCTTCTTTCTCACAACAATAACGTCAATTTTTGGGCAAATTTAGGAATGTTTCTGCTATATTTATACTTATATCTATATATCATTGTCTTTTTCTTACTTTAGTTCTTAAAGTCGCTGCTTTATGTATTCTATTTAAAATAGTTCCCCCACCCCACTACTAGTTTAATCACGTACTTACAACCAGTACAATCCCAAGAACAAAATTTTCAAAGTTGTTGGCCACTTCGTAAGCTAAAGAGTTCAGATCATACCTATAACTAATAGTAATATATAATCATCTTTATTGATCACATATTTTAAATAAAGACGTTTTATAAATACCCAGAAAAAATCTTGTCTAAAATTATTTAGAAAAACATTATTCTAAAGAAATTTAGTGGAATTTTTAGAACAATACATTGACAAATGATTTGACATGAAACACCAAAAGACATCCTTAGTGTATAAGAAAAGCCACTGTCTTTCGGCCTTGGATGAAGTACGTACAATGTTTTGTGCACTGATATTGGGCAATGGTTAATGCGCACTTATCAGAACCCACGTGACGTGTTCAAATACACTGCATCTCGATGGAAAAAACAAAAACAAAAACAAACAAGACGCTATATCCTTTATCTCTCAGGTTCATATTATGACATCACAGTTCACAAAAAAGTAAGAATATAATAGCATTGTTCAAATATAGGTATTGAAGTTAGAGGAGCAGCTTTCGGAAGCAAAGAAGGAGATTCAGCAGTTACAAGAGCGTGGTGAAAGAGCCGCAAGCAAACATTTGCTGGAAGATGTGAACCCACCATTTCCTGAAGAGTTTAGGGTTGAAGAATATGATTATGGTGATGTTTTCTACATTCCGGAGACTCATTACGTCAATGGAATGGGGTGGATTAATCTCTACATGTGAACCTCAACAACCTTAATTAGCCTTTTGTCAATAGTTTGAATAATCATTTGTACATAATTTGAATTATCATTTTGTATAAATATTTCAATTATCTGATGTAAATTGTTTCATCTGATATAGCTTGCAAGATATTGTGTACATGTCTGCGTATGATATGGAAAATGCATATATGTCATCATCATATACATTTCGACTTCACTTAACTAGTTGTATCTTTAGTTGTTGCATGGTTACATAACGTTTAAACCTTGACTTATCTTTTTTTAATATATAGTGTATAATTACTGTTTGAACTTAAATCATAGTCTTATTACTACATAATTTAAGGATTACGGGGCAGTCTTATTGCTTGAAGGTTAAAAGATTATATACTGATATGATGAGATTTGTTTTATATGAATAATAATATAGCAAAAAGCATGAAGGACTATCGGGGTATAGAGCTGATCGAAAAAGGGGAAGAATGAGTAATCTAGAAAGTTTTATTCTTATCATGACCAATGAAGAAATATAAGAACTCAGACCGAATCACATTCAAATTTGTCGAATATTCCTCCCTAGACCAATAAAAAACTCCCTCCATAGTCAATAATGAATAAATATATTCATATAATAATTTAGTAACAAATCCAAAGAGATGGAGACCATAATTTAAGTAATTACGATTAAGAACAACCAAAATAAAATAATAGTTAATAACATTCACAAAATAATACATAAAAATCAGGAGTAGAGATGAAAACGGACAAGACAGGGACGAGTTTCGCTATCACATACCCATTTCTAGAGACAAAATTCATCCTCACCCTAAAACCCAAACCGAACGGGTATTAAATTTGTCTCATCCCTAAAGATGCCAACGGGGCAGGACGGGTATGGGTTTCGCTATCCCATATTCAATCGTAGAGAAAAAATTTATTCTCATCGCCATACCCAAATCCAACGTATATATATTAAGTTTTTGTCCCATCCTCATCCCATTGGGTAACGAGTATATACTCGTACCCATACTCATACCTGATCTCTTACCATTTAAATATCAATTAATTAATTTTTATAAAATAATACAAAATTACGGTAAAAGAAACATAATATTATTAAATATTTAATATTGGAAGGACTGTTGTTTCGTGAATATCAAATTTTTAGAAATAAATTATATTACAATTATACACATTTCAAATTAGAATATCAAATAAAATTTCATAAGAACCAAAACATTTATTAAATTTGAAAACATTAATGAAACTTAGTTGATAAAAATTTAATTTTTTTAAAAAAAATATAAAAAGAAAATAAATATTCAAATTAAAAATTATTTTAAATGTCTATTTACTTCAATGTTTTAAATTCTAATGAAATCTCATTTTTTATATACTAATAAAAGTTATACTACATTACTTTATCAACATCATACAAAGAACAAAGATTAAACTAATAATAATGTTTTTTTAACATAGATCTTTCACATTTTGAACATCAATATATGTTGGATGGGGATAGAAAAGAATTAAAAGAATCGTGACGATTACATTAAATTATTATATTATAGTTCTCAACACCCAATTATGTTTGGGTGAATAAATTTATTTTTGAAAAAAAAAATAAAAGTAAAAAAAAAATGTTTTTTGGTTAATGGTAAATAAAAAAGGTAAAATAAAATTTTCTTCATAGATTTTCAAACTTTAATTTTAGCAAAAAAAAAAAAGAAAAAGAAAGAGAAATAAAAAAAAGAACAAAAAAAAAAAGAAAATACAAAATTTATTTTTAATTAACAACATAT
>Ga0099822_1007644_pt1 | contig 13953 bp, 8 predicted proteins | sample CowpeawhiteBW_FD_76839 | JGI IMG/M metagenome (GOLD analysis project Ga0099822, IMG submission 76839) | Root nodule microbial communities of legume samples collected from California USA - Cow pea white BW | ecosystem: Host-associated > Plants > Roots > Nodule | place: USA: California | collected... | reverse complement strand
TAAAAAAAATATATATATATATATATATATATATATATATATATATATATATATTATTACCATATAAAACTATAATTTTATGAAACATTTTAAAATATTTCTAAAATAATTTATTACGTTAACTATATGATTAACATTTAAAAGTTAGGGTTATATACTTTAAGATTGGAGCTTGCGACGCATTAGTCTTATTTAATTGAAAAAGATTCTTGAGCGCAGAAAGGCGCATAAACCTTAGACCGGAAGTGCTTTTGGTTTTCTTATTTTATTATTAGTGAAAGTGGTTTCATCCTTTTATTAACTCAATCGCGCGTTTAACACATTACAAACATTTTATTGTTTCATTTCATTCATTGCTCAGAAAAACAACAAAATAGTTTGAGTTTTTTCTTCGGTATTTTACTAAATAAATATATTATAAAGATGAATTAGATTTAAACTATTATCTTAATACAATATTAAAATAATTTAAAATCTATTTTAATCAAGATTTGGTCCTATCATATTTATCCATAATTTTTTTTTTTGTGAATAAAAATAAAATAAGTGTATAAAATATGTTAATGTTTCGAATGAGTAAATGAAATATTTAAGGTGGTGGTGGGTCCTGTCATGTACTATGCTGATTTGTATCCTGGTACTCTTTTGTAATAAAGCTGTTTGTTGTTTGGCCAAAAAAAATATTAAGGTTAAGAGTGAAGGTTCTTCTTCTCCATCTCAGGATTAGGTAGCCCGCCAAACTCAACAACTACTTAGAATATAATAACACGTGTCTAGTTAAGAATACAATTTTAATTTTTTCAATTATGGATAATGGCCATATTTATAATCATTTATCATTACCAATTATTGTGAATTAAGAGAGCTTTTCAAGTGCCCTTCAATCTTTTGCTTCTGAGATCTTCTTCCTGGTGAGATTCCACACTGAATTATTTTTTTATAATAAAAGTAATACTAATTATGAAAGCTTTTATCAATAATACAACGAAAATAAAATATCACAAAATATGTCTACTGTTTGTGAGTGATTGATGTTTGTACATAGAACGATGTGTCATTTGATGATAAGGATTTCAATCACAGAGTCTGGAATAAGACATTAAACATCAAAACAAATATACAAAATATAAAGAATGACATATAATAATAATGGGATACATATATTTCAAATTCTTTCATAAATATATATATTTATGGACAAAGTCAACTTAAAAGAGTACGTGGGGATGTTGATTTATTTAATTTTGTAAATACATGATATTTAGCTATATTCTATTTTTAATATAAAAATATTTTAGTTATTTATAAATTATTATATTAATACATATTTTTATTTTATCAGGAATTAAACTATCACAGAGCTCGCGTTAAATTAAACTAATCAAAACTAATTAGTTTCGATTGATCTGTAAACAAATCAAATTAATTTATTTTCTTTTATTTATAACTTATTTGGATAAAGTTCAAAATATAAATTCACTCAGGTTATTTTTATATTTGAATCTTAATTGCTGAAACTTCTAAAATAGAATAAACTAAAATATACTGTTTTATTCATCTCCAAAGAAATATAAGTTTTAATGGACATCCATCTAATGTTAGTGATCTTCTCATTTTTTATTTATTTTTTTGCCTAAACAGGAATCAATGAAAAATACTAAAAAACTTAATATCTTAATAAAAATATTAACTATATTAAAAAAAAATTAAAGTCTCAAACGCAGGGCTGTTTTTCTGCCACTTACATATGTAGAAATATTCTGGAAAATAAGGGAAGTATGGAGTTGACTCGAATACAGGGATTTCTTTTTCTAATAGTTACAATACCATTTGATTTTTTTTTTAAAAGTGAAAATCCCACTTGGAGCATTCTTTATTAAAAATTTGAAAAATAAAAGAAAAAACATTTTTTTTTAAATTTCACTATGTTTTAATTAATTTTTTTCTTCTTTACTGTTCTACCAATTTTATTAAAATAATATTCCTTTTTATATCTCAAATAATTTATGACATGAATTTTGTAATCAAATATTAAATTTTGTGATGAATCCTTGACCGGAAAACATGTTATTTTCAAAAATCTCATCACAAAATATATAAAATATAATTATCAAACATTACTCAGGATTACAAAAAGGATTTTTTTAGTAAAGTGGACATTTTTCTAATTTATTAAGTTCAGTGAAACTTGTCAAACATTATGCAGTGAAATAAACCGTTTTTTTGTATATGGTACAAATTTATTTATCTGCATATGAGAATATAACGTGATTTTTTTTTTCAGAACTCATGCTAGAATTGGCTGTCTGAGAAACGAATTCTAAGTAATTTTTTTTTCTAATTATAAAAAGTTAAAAATAATTAAAAATCATTTTTTATTAAAATTTTAAAATTTTTTGTTTATTAAAAATAGTTTATTATAATTTAAAATTTCCTTATTGTGAGGTGAATTTGAAACTAAAAAGATATATTTAATTTAATTTTTATAAGTAGGTAAGGAGTAAACAATTTGAAGAATAAAAATATTAAATAAGATAATTTAAATATATATGGTAATTATGATAATAGAAAAATTATGGTAATAATATATTATATAATGGTTGTTTTATGTAAAATTAAATTTGAGTGATGTATATTTATTTGTTTAAAATAATGTATGTAATAAAGTTTATGTGTAATTAATTAGAAAATAAAATTAAATAATGATATGATTTTAGGTCAAATTATTTGAAAAGAAAATTAATGTAAAGTTAAAAATGAGGTATATGAATATGTAAAACATTTAGATTTATATATATAAAAAAATTATAGAAAGTACAAAAATAAAAACTTAAAAATATATAGTACAAAAATTATTTTTCTAGAGATTTTAAATATAGAAAAATCTAGATGTATTTGGTATGAACCATGGTACTTTATATTGAAGTGCTTATGAACCCAAATAAATGAATTGTGTTGTCTTTTATCCCAAAATAATGCCATAACACCTGTTACACATATGTGGTAAGTCATGTGCAAATAAGTGTTGAGTTAAGAATGACCTTTTGTACATGTTTTCAAAAACTTGAAAAATTACACATAGCATGTTTGATGTGATATAATTGGCATGAATCATAGTAATTACATTGTAGTGTTTATGAACCCAAACTATTGAATTGTCTTGCCTATTGTCTCAAATAAATGGCACACTATCCCTCACCCATATATAGGAAGTCCTGTGTAAATAAATGGAGAATTGAGAAGAACTTTTTGTACAAGTTTTCAAAAACTCGGAGGTTACAGATACCATATTTGATGAAATTAGTATGTAAAACACAATATCGTCATAATCAATGTGTTTGAAGATATCAAATACTTTATTTTCAAACTTATTTCAAGTTTCAATATCATAAAATATTTTTAAAATTATAATAGATAAAGGTTTATTAGATTGTGATAAATAATTGATTTATTTTTAAGCATATATTATTAAAAGAAAGACTCTTGAGAAATAATGGTCCAATGAGAAAGAACATAACAATAGGAAAACATAATATATAATATTAGTGCTAAAATCATCTTATCTTAACTTATGTTTTAAGTTTTTAGTGTTACTTCAAGTAGACCATATGGAAAGAAGTAAAAGTAAACCTTAGAAGAGTTTTTATAAATATTTTTAAATAATTGTACTTTAGATCTTTGTGTGTTATTTTCAAAATCAGAATTCTATTTTTTTAAATATTTTTTTTTTAAATTTATTTTTTTTTTTTTTTTTGTAAAGTTTGTTCCCTAAGTACTTGAACACGGACACACACAAAAAAAAGATGAGAAAAAACTTCTTAAACTTGAGAAATAAATCAATCTGCTAATTTTCTTTTTCTTATTTTATTATTACAAATTTATTAGGCATAGGATTAGTAGTTTAGATTACGGGATATAAAACAAAAGTTGTGATTAAACCAGTATAAAATCATTATGTAAATCTCTTCTTTTTTTAATCTTTTCTTAACCTTCTTGATCTTGAAAAACTGGACAGTTTGGAATACTGCTTTTATTCAGTTTTCTATAAGGTTTAAAAAAAGTCATACATAGAAACATTTTATTCTATTATAATGACTTAAAGATTATCTTTGAGTTGAAGATTATAGAAGAAATTTTCAAAAAGATGTCTAACAATTTATTTTGTAAATTTTTAAAAGATATAATTCACAAGCCATTATTTTTCAACAAGGATATTAAACCTTTGATAATCTGTATGAAGAGAATACATGTATCCATTCATACAATGGCTACATGCTTTCTTATGTTAGACGAAAGGGAAGAGAAAAAAAAAATCGTGATTTGATCTTCTGTTAATAATTAAAAAAAAAAGATTTTAATGAATTTAAAATGATGAGTTGAAGAAGTTGTCTAAAATTATGAGTTGAAGAAGTTGTCGAATTAATTTCCACTAATAAAAATTAACGATTAATATTTGACAAATAAAAAAATGAAAGAAAAGTGTTCTGGACAATAAGCTTCCGACATTGAGGTAGTCTTTCCTCTGACAAGACATGTATCCAAGCCCATTCATTATTATAGTTAATTGTCTTCACTCTTCATGAAACCCTTTAATGCCCAAAACGTTATTTCGTCCAACGCTACACTCAAGTTTCTGAATTCGTATTTTTTGTTTTTGTTTTCCCATAGACAGGTAAAAGTCATTATTCTAAGATTCTTGTTTAAAGGTTTCAAATGAATCAACAATTGAATTTCAAGAGTTTAGTCTCGAATATGTTGAGTCAAATCGAAGTGGTACAAGACTTGCAGCTGCGTAAACACGTAAAAGCAACAATGTGTCTTGTCCCAAACAGATTTCTTGGAGCTCTCACTCCCATGCATCATGATCACCTTTCCAAGGTAAAGACTGTATACAGATTGAAGAAAAACTTTGAAATAGATGATAATGTCGACACATTTCATAATTGAAGATTTGTATTTCTTGTCTAGTCTTCAAATTGAGTTGCTATTTGTGTAATTAAAATGTTATGAGTAAATGTTGTCTTTATCTTAACAACTCTGTGTCTTTAAAAGTAACTTCATTTAGAAAAGTTTGACTTGGTTATAAATACTCTATAAAAGGTTTTAAGCGTTGAAAAACACTTACATTTATACTAATACATCAATACTACCATAATTCATGGATTAATCTAATCATGTTGAAGATGACTATTTCTTTTTTACATCGAAAAAAAGAAACTTATTTAAGAGACCTTGTTCATTTTCAAAATCTGAGACGTTGGAAGTAGAAACATTCTATGACAAGCAAGAAAACAAGAGACACAGAGGTTCGCTTATTACAACACGAAGTTGATGTTCACAACATGAGGAAGTTGAGGTTGTATTGATCTAGTTGTATTTTTTTAAGCCGAGTTTGAAAGCCAACATGTGCAGTAATAGTCCAAAGTAGTTGAGCCTGTATGCGAGTTTCAGAAACTCTAGCTTGAACCGACTCCAAGGAGGGTACCTTGGTTCAATTTCAAGGAACAGCTTTCTGTGCATCACTGCTTTTTCATGGCTGAAAGTGTCAAAAGAGTACTTCCCATGGTACCTTCCAAAACCACTCTGCCCAACACCTCCAAATGGTAATGTATCACATAAAAACTGCACACACAGAGAAAGTATTAATTACCAGATTCCTTTGCATTATGATTTTCTTGATAAAAAGGAAAATTAAGTTAGATGAAAGCAGTACTTGAACCAAGGTGTCATTAAATATGACACTTCCTGAGGATGTTTCTGATACAATTTTTCTCTTGAAAGTTTCATCTTTGGTGAAGGCATAAATGGCAAGAGGTTTCGGTTTTGCATTGATAAATTCAATGCTTTCTTGAATTTTATTCAGCTGCACAGATGCCAAGTGCAAGAGTTGAATGAGGCAACGAGAAAATATAACTGAAAACATGAAATTATGGGATTGCCATGCTCACTGTGATTATAGGAAGCAGTGGACCAAATATTTCTTCTGTCATTATCTGAGAATCTAGTGGAGGATCTAGCAAGATTGTAGGCTCGATGAACCTAAAAAAGGTTGAAAGAAACTGCTCAATTGAAAGAAAACTAATTAACCACTTCCACTTCTATTTCCCAGCATAACTTACAGGTTTTCTTCATCGATCAAACCACCATGAACGATGGAAGCAGCGACAAGAGGTTCTTTGAGAAGATTGCGTATTCTCTCAAAGTGGTGCTTGTTTACTATTCTGGAAATTACTTTTGACTCCGCCGGGTTTTCACCATAAAATCTTCTGATTATCTTCTTTAATAGCTCTATCTAGAAGAAAACCACCAACTTTCTATTACAAAACAAAAATCAATAAAAAGTAGCAGCTTCTGATTGTGATGAATACCAGAGAATATGATAAGTTCTCCTCAACGAGCAAATAGTCTATTCCTATGCAAGCTTGTCCACTGCAAGGTCCCCACTTTCCTCCTATAATTCTTTTCACTGCCAACTTGATGCCCATAAGTGTGCAGAGCAAAGCAAACCCAATTAGACATTGAAATCGAAGAATTTGGATTCTCTGATATACTTGATATACTGTTTTAAAATACACTAATTCACACATTAATCTTTTAAAATATACTAAAAATTTATAAATTTTTAAATATCAACATCAATATATTATTAATGCTCAGCAGCAAAGAACAGTACTGCACTAAAAAACTCATTGAAAAATTTGAATTTGAAATTGAATGAATGTTGCAAGCATAATAACTCATGTGAACTACCTTAAATTCTGAAGGATTGGGAAGCGAATCAAGTATGGCAGGGCATTTTCCACCCAACTCTAGAGTAACAGGAGTTAAATTCTTTGCAGCAGCAGACATGACCATGCTTCCCACACTTGGACTTCCTGAAAATTTCATACACCAAGAACAAATCAGTTTGTAGCTGTCTTTGTGTTGAAACTTTCACATTAAAATGGGTGCAAACTTTATTAAGTCAGTTTTGTGAGATTAATTAGACTTAAATCTTTTTTCTTAACATGAAATAAAGTCGTGGATTTATTCTAACAAAATTTATTTATTAAGTTTATGGTTCTATCTGTCATCGTATCGTTATTAAATTACTCTCACGTATCAAATATATATACCTGACACAAGTAAATGAAGTAGTCTAAAATTATTTCGGAGAGAAAATTTTCTAAATACAGGGTTGGTATGGAGAAAATACCAGTGAAGAAGATTTTGTCCCATTTTTGCTGCAGTAGTTGTTCACAAACAGTTGATCCACCCTCAATGACCTTGATGGCATTAGAGTCCAAGTACTGAGGAATGGTATTGGCAAGGAACTCAGAGCAAGCTGGAGCTTGCTCTGAAGGTTTTATCACTACAACATTTCCAGCAGATATTGCCCCAATTAATGGATCCAATGACAGCACTGCATAAACATATGTATATATTAACAGTTGTTTCTTAAGTTTGAAATACCGAAGTATAATATGAAGCATTGCTGAACTTCTAGTGTTACACAAAATTCTTAGGAGTTAAAAACTTTCTTAATAGGCAAACCATCTTTTTTAGACCTTGAAAGTTCAAAATACTTGCACATTAGTTATAAAAGTAGAACAGAAAGTGTTTGTTATTATTTTATAATCTTTGAATTTAACTTCTTGTCATCACTTTAATTCTTAAAAAATATTAATATTATCAGTTATATCACACACGAGTTTTTGAATTTAGTACGAAAGTAAGGATCCGGTTACACTATTGTGTGGAGTTTTATTTTTTTTCTAATTTTATTGCTTTCAAATATTAAAGAAACAATGATTCAATCAAAATTTGTTATTTATTCTAGTAAAAATTAAAAGATGTATAGTTGAAAAGTTCTCTAGCAAAAAAAATATATGTTTTAGATATGAATAACACTATTTGTTTTCTAGATGTGTAATTTCGACCGGAATTTAGTTTCACTAAGAAAAAAGTAAAATTTAATATATAAATATAAAATGTGGAAGAATTGAGTCCATCTAGACCATTTGATAGAAAATTGGTTTATGAAACTTTTTAATTTAATGAAAAATTAATCGTAAAAAATACAATTTATTATCAAATGTGTTAACATTACTACTTTAAGAATAAGATGATTTCATAAAACTCAGAAACAGTTGTCTCACTCTTTACACTTTTCAAAAGCTAAAAGTAATTTTCATTTTCTTCAGAAACTTAGTTATCCCCTGCTAAAATATACAAGGACAAAATTGTTGATTTAGCATGGCTGACACATAGTGTATGGAAACTGGTTCATGAATAATTCTGAAACTAAAGGTAAGGATTAAAAATATATGTTATATACATACTAGAGAAAGAGAAAACATGGGTTTGTTAGGAATTTTTAAGACTCACTGATTGGGAAGTTCCATGAAGAAAATATGAGAACCACACCCAGGGGTTCTGAGAACACTTCTCCTTTAGCTGGAAAGAAAAGCAAAGGGATATCACTCTGCAACGATGAAAAAAATGTTAATTGCTGACTTACGTCATAACAAGAAAATTGTGGAAGAAAAGCCAGAAAACAGTGAATAGAACCATAACAACGAACAATGAATACATTATCAGAAATACAAAATATGAAGAAAAAAAGAAAACAGGATAATCTACCTTTTTAGGAGCCATCCATTTCTGAACACAGCTCAAAGATTTGTTGGCTGATTTTTCTACCCCTCCAACCTACAGAAAATCAATGAACCAGTGAAAGAAGGACCCAGCAGCACAGTTCAAAGACTAAAATACAAACAAGCTAAATAGATCAACTTTTAACTAAGACTGAGATGATTAAAATAACAGAAAAAAAGTTGAAGTGTTTGATTAAACCTCATCACGGTAAGCCTCAGCAGGGTGCTTTCCAAGATCTAGATGAAGGGCTTTGAATATAGCATCTTCGTTTTCATGAATAAGGTCTAAGATACCTGTGAGCTGGTTTTTCCTCCATGTTACACTTTTGGTTTTTTCAGTCTTGAAGTATTCCCTCAAATCTCTTACTATCTCTTCCATTTCCCTACCCATTTCCATAACAATTCAGTTTTGTTCAAGTATCAATTTATTGCTTTTTTGTTAATTTATTTTTCTCAACGCTATGGACACCATATAGTTGGGTGACTTCATTAAATGCTACTGTATGTTGTTGAGATACCTAACCAAGTTGTTTCTTGTAATAGTGTAGTATTAGTAGTAATAAATCCACTTTCAAACCCACGGTTGATGGACGATAGACAAAAGTTTGGTTTAGGAAAAGATGGATTATTAAGTTCATTTTCAACTTCAAAGTGGATAGATGTTGAAAAAAGTTGAAACAGAGGAATTATTTTTCTATGTATTAGTAGTACAATACATCAAAAACAAGTTGTCCTCACGGAAATCAATATTAAAGTACATTTAATAGAATTATATATATATATATATATATATATATATATATATATATATTGTAAAATAAATGATCATGTAATAATAATGGATTAATGCTTAATAAATTATATTAATGTATTTACCATCTTTTATATTTATTATATATTAATATAAAAAATAAGATATTAAAAGATTTCTTTTATTATTCATGTTTATGTTTGTTGACAATTATTAAAAAAAATTGATATTTTAGTTTTTTGACATTATTTATATTTTTTTATTTATATTTATTTTATTGTCACATGTACATACAGTTAAATAATATTTAATAAATTATTATTTTAATTCTTAAATACTACTATTTATTTCTCAAATTTAAAATATTCATATCAATCTTCAAAACAACACATTTTAACATCATTCAAAGTTTTTTTTAATGTATTTTTAACATATTCATATAAAGAATAATTTATATTTAAAATATTAATTTTTTTTCTATAGTATTTTTTTTCATTTTTCATTTAATTATTTTATAATTTGTAATTACTTTTTTATTTAATAAATTATTAAAAAATAACTCATATTTAAAGTATTAATTATTTTCTCTATACTATTTTTTTCATTTTTAATTTTTTTTTTTGTGATTTCTAATCACCTGATCATTGAATAAAATAAATTTAAAAAAATATATTTTTCTCTCATTTCTTAAAATAATATTATTTTAAAAAAAAATACTATATATTTTATCCATTTGTTTCTAAACCAATCGATCGTAAAAATATAAATATATTTCAATTCTATTATATAATATCTAATAAATTATTATTTTACTTCTTAAATGACACTGTTAGTTTCTCACATTTAAAATCTTGATATCAATTTCTAAAACTTCATTTATGTTTAAAGTTAAAATTATTTTGTTAATCAATTTAATATATGGCGATCCCTATAAATTATTTTAAAAATTTGTTGATTCTTAAAATAAATAAATAATTATTTATTTTAATGTGTGTCTTTAGATACATTTTAATCATTATTAATTTTTTTTCTAATATATTTTTAATATATTTATTATTAAAGAATAATTTATATTTAAATCATTAATTTTTTTACTATGCTATTTTTTCATTCTTAATTTTATTCTTTCATAATTTCTATTTACTTGGTCGTTTAATAAATTATTAAAGAATAACTTAAGAGTATTAATTCTTTTTTTATACTATTTTTTTTTCATTTTTAATTTTATCGCTTTATGATTTCTAATCACTTAGTCATTTGATAAAATTAAAATTTAAAAAATATATTTCACTTTTATGTCTTAAAATTATATTATTTAAATAGATAAAAATTAGTATCAGTAAAAAAAAGTCAAAAGCAGTTAAATTCAATTTCAACACAAGAGAATTCAATTGCTCAGGAACCTAAGAACAAGAAAGAGTCGTTGTTCCTATCTGTATCTCTTACAAAAGTGTTTTAAAATTATAAGAGAAGTGTTCTAAGTAAGTCCTAGAAAGAAAGTAAAATCTGGATGCAAATACAAAGAGCATGACTCTATTTTAATATTCCACAAGAATTGACTTTAGCTCCAATCATAATGATCAACAGTTGGGGTTCATAGTGGATTTACTTTTAGCTCAGATCCCTTCTATGATGGTTAGTTATGAAGATTTCCTCCATAGTTCAACTCCCAAATGTGGTGCTCAAGATTTATTTGCTATGTAAAGTCTACTTTACATATTTATGTATATCCTTTATATTTTTAAAGATTATATTATATTTTTACACATATTTCATCCTTTATGTAAGACCCATTTATTTTCTGCCTTTTTATTTTAAGGACTGCCCCAACCAATCGATTGGACCTAAGGGCTGACCCAAAAAGAGGATTCAGACCTAATTTGTCCTAGTCTCACCCTTTCCCTTCACTCTACAGAAAACGCAACCGTCACGCTCCCCTTTCTTCTCTAGAGCTCTGCTAGGGTTTAACCTCAATCTCGATCCAGTGAGTCCAGCTTCGTCTTCTTGATTCGTGTAAGTATCCTACGACTCCTACATCCCTTTTTCCGTTCATATGATCTTGTTTAGCTAGGGTTTCGTGGTGAACCATTTTAAAACTTGCCCTATTTTTCTGTTCCAGCTTGTTCATCTATTCCTGGAACTGTTGCGTCCCCGCTGTTGGAGTCAAACCCTTTCTCTAGCTATTTTCAGGTAAGGGAAGCTAGGGTCCGTGTGTCTAGTCATTTTTAGCTTGCTACAATATTATTGTATGATTATGTGGACTGCATGCTACTGTGAGTTAATGAAAATGTCGTTGTAGCTTTTGGGTTTCGTGTTTGCGTGACTGTTGTATGAATGAACAGTGGCGGGTACTGGTTTTCTCGCCCAAGCGAGCATGCCTCGCCTAGGCGAGACTAACAGAGGCTCACCCAAGCTTTTATGCGCGAACGGTCGCTCAGGCGACTTGGTTTCATTTTTGAGCGAGGTGCAATCTCGCTTAGGCGAGAAGGGGCTCGCTTGAGCGAGACATCGCAGAATCCACTATTTCCCTATTCTCGCCTGAGCGAGACCTGTTAGCTTGAGCGAGACTGGGGGCAGGTTTTGGTGTTATTGTTGAATGGTTCATTGATGTGTGGCTTGCTTGTCTGATCTAAATGTTTTACTAGAAGGGTTTGCGGGATGATGCGATGATTAATATATGAGGTTGAGATGGAAATGGTATGTTACTTTATTGTGTATGAATGGGAAAGCATGAGTTGTATGATTGGTTGGTTATACATGACATTAGTATTATGGGAACTTCCTGATTGGTTGGTGAAACATGTACAAAGTGTGAGTAGGACGTAATTCCATGACTCTTGTAGTGAGAGCTCTTGGTGGCGCCTCATCTGTTGGACGTAATCCCATGGACCTTCCTAATGGGAGTCACTGGTGGTGCCTCACCTATTGGACTTAATTCCATGAACCTCGTGGTGAGAGTTCATGGTGGTGCCTCAACATAAGGACGTAATTCCACGCAAGTATCGTGGTGGTTCCTCTTGTAAGGGTGTAATTTCGCGAAGGCCTCGTGGTGATGCCTCATTGCTAGGACGTAATTCCACTACTTGGTGGTGGTGCGTCATTTTACGTATCCAGATAGTCAAGTCTTGGAGTCTCAAATGGTTTGGAAATCTATGGGTGAATGTCTGTTATTTGTGTCCAACTGTGAAACTGCATGTTGACTGTTATGATGTAAGATTTCTTTACACTAGCTTACCCTTTCGCTTGCTTGTATGTTGTGTGTGGTTTTCTCTATTGCGATGATCATCAATTTCATTGATGTGAGCAGATGTGAGAATCTCTAGCAGTGGTAATGAGGGCAGAGACACTGCAGCTTGATGAATCTTAGATGGGAATCGGGCTCACTTTGGGGCCCACAGCTTTTGGAGTTTTAGTAGTTTAAGTTTCTCCTTGATGAGACTCTATATCTTGCTTTAGGCCACATGTAACCTCTTTCTTTTGCTATGAATATGTTTAGAGGAACTGTGTACTTCAAATCCCAAATTTTCGTACTTTCTGGATATTTATGTATGTGGCGTTTTATTAAATTGGATTTATCTATTTAATTGTGACGTTACACTTTATATTACAAAGTCTACTATTTATATTTCTATATTTATATTTCTATAGATATGTTAACTTTCTAAACATATAAATAATTTTCCATGTTAATTATATTTAAAATTTAGTTACAAACTTAAAAATATTTATTATTTATTTCCTCAATCTCTAAATCTCTTTTAATAAACACACAAATAAATATTAACTCGTGATAGTTTTAAAATTAGTTTCTATTAATACAATCTACATGTACTTATTATTATTTTTATTTCTCTTATCCACTTTGTTTTTATTTTCCTTGTGACAGATTATAGGAAGATAATCGAATATAATAAGAAGAACATTGATTTTAATTTTAATGAAACAACAAATAGTTAGTTAAAGATTGTTAGGAAAGTAATTACACATTATATAAGAAGAATTTTAAATAATTTATATTTTCATTAATTTTAAATTAATCCATACTTAATCACTAATTATCCTATCCACTCATCTTGTCTCCGAAAATATCTTCAACAGCTAAATTAAGACGTGACCACTAGAATGTACTAAGTACAACAATAAGAATGGTTTAACACTGAAACCATAAACATTTGTAAAAATAATGATTGGGATTTTTCATTGATTTCATGTCCATTAAATCAAGTGAAAACACTTGTATTAAATGTAACATGTTGCCTAAAAGAGCTATAAACTAATAAACATATCACATGTGGTTCTTATAAACATGTATTTATTGTGATAATAATGTTTATTTTATAGTAAAAAAATGTTGATTACGTAATGATCAACATTCTGTCATCTATTAACTATAATTAGGCAATGTTAGAATTGATAGGATATGAAAGTCATATATATATATATATATATATATATATATATATATATATATATATATATATATATATATATATATATATATATGTATAAAAAAAAAAAATATATATATAATTATATTTATATATTTTTTTTTTTTTTATTTTATTT
>Ga0099822_1007640_pt1 | contig 13959 bp, 6 predicted proteins | sample CowpeawhiteBW_FD_76839 | JGI IMG/M metagenome (GOLD analysis project Ga0099822, IMG submission 76839) | Root nodule microbial communities of legume samples collected from California USA - Cow pea white BW | ecosystem: Host-associated > Plants > Roots > Nodule | place: USA: California | collected... | reverse complement strand
TATATATATATATATATATATATTGGCTAAAAAAATACAATCAAAATTGTTTGGTATAGTTATAACTATAACGTACTTCCCATGCCATTGCCATTTCTGCATCATAATCATCCCATCTAGCGGGTGTACAAGGGGTTCTAATTGCAAAGTCAAAAACATGCTGCCCCCTGAAAATATTCACCATTTCCGTAATAAAGTAGACAAGTATGAACAGTTAAGAAAAAAAAGAAAGGAAATGGAAAGAAAATAACTAAAATTTTAATTGTATCAAGCTTACGTTTTTACAAGTGTTATCCTTGTTCCCTCAAGTTGTTTCCTGAAGCATTAACATCCAGAAATAAGTATTTTAAAAAATTATACGTTCCCAGGTACCATCTGCACCTTGCACACTTACCCTTCAAATGCAGCACTGTTGCACCACGTAGATGACCAGAAATCCTCACCAATAGCATTATAAAGATCAGAGACAGAATTTGCATGCGCGACCTGCAAATCAAATATTGAAGTCTTCATTTTCTTAAAAAAGGGCAAACTACTGATTATTGTTATTATTATTATTTATTACTATTATTATTCAAACAACAGTTAAAAAAAGGAACATGTAATATCAACCACAGACCATCATTGAGATTTAATAATTGGTAACAATCACAAGTCATGAGAAAGAGAGTTATGAAGCATTTATATTCAAAGATTAATAAATATTTAGAAGGGAAGTCCAATTCTATCACTTAATTAAGAAGACTTGGAGTGCCAACAAAAGCTTTGCAAGAGAAGACTCCATTTGAAGCATGGCACAACTACAAACCAAGGCTGACAAAACTGAAGACATTTGGTTGTCTATGTTTCTCTTACATACCCCCAATAAAGAGGGGCAAATTGGATAAGAAAGAAGAAGCCGAATTTTTTTAGGCTTTAGCTCAACTTCCAAGGCCTATAGAATCTACCTATGACAAAACAACAAAGTAAATGTCAGGGATGTGAAATTTTTGGAATCGGAGAGTTGGAACTAGGAAGATGACAAGGAGCTTGAATTTCAGGAGGAGAATGAAGATGTTGATGAAGAACCCATAAGAAACTAGATCACTTTGAGGCACCTACCAAAGGTGTCAAGGAGCCTGACAGATATGAAAAGGCTGCAGCTGACCACCAGAAATGGATAAATGCAAAGAAGGAGCTCAAATGATTCTAAGAAACCAAACAGGGGTGCTGATGGACAGACCTCACCACAAGAAAGCTATTGGTGTCAAATGAGTTTATAGAACAAAACTCAATCCAGATGGTTCTATAGACAAACAAATGAAAAGGCTTGTTGTCAATAGATATACTTAGGTGTTTAGTGTTGATTTTTCTGATACTTTTGCGCCAGTTACCAGGCTATAAGCCGTAAGAATGTAGTTTTCTGTTGCTGCACAAAGTGCTGGATTCTGCATGAAATGAATGTAAAATCAACTTTGGAATGATACTTGGAGGAAGAAATTTTTGTTTAGCAAGCTGAAGGGTTTGTTGTTGAAGGGCAAGAGGAGAAAGTGTATCGACTAAAGAAAGCTTTGTATGGTTTAAAATAGGCATTGTCATCATGGTATAGCTGAATTGATGCTCACTTGGTGAACTTAGGCTTTAAAAAAGTGAGTGAATCAACTGTATATGTCAAATTGATGGTGAAATACTTGAAGTATCTCTATATGTTGAAGATCTTTAGTTTCAGAGAGTAGTAATGAGCATATTGATAAGTTCAAGGAAGAAGTGAAAGGTGTTTTTAAAATGAGACCTTAAGGATGAAATTTTATCTTGGTATGCGGGTCTATCAAAAACAGAATAAAATAATCTTTTATCAAAGAAAAATATGCAAATGAAGTTTTAAAAAAGTTAACCATGGAAGGGAGCAAACCAGCTACAACTCCAATGAATCAAAAGGAACGCTTTTTGTAAGGAAGACAGCTGAAAATGTGGATGAAAAGCTACCCAGGAGCCTTATAGACCGCCTAATGTATTTATGTGCAACAAAGCCTAACATCTTGCATAAAATAAGCTTGTTATTGGTGGATATTCCACATTAACTAGAGATATGATTAAATTATAACAGTTGGTTTTGTAAGGTTGAATTAGACTTAAAGTCCGCTTCTAAGATAAGATTAAAACATATTATAGCGAAATTTATTGGACTTATTGTGTCACCCACTATTAGGTTGTTATCAAACCACCTATAGTCTCACTTGAGATTTTTGGAACAAGATACCATTGTTTTGAAAATTTCAGTCTTCTTGGTTACTCTGATAGTGATTGTGTTGGATGTGATAATAATATGAAAAGTCCTTTAGGTTATCATTTTAGCTTTGGTTAAGGGTTTTTTTATGGCATTCAAAGAGGACGGAAATCATAGCTCAATTCACAACAGAAGCAGAATATGTGGATGCAAATGCTGGTGTTAGTCATGCTCTTCAGATCAAAAAGCTCATGACAGATTTGCATATGAAATAACAGGACAGCACACAGATATTTGTGGATAATTAAGCTGCAAGTTCAACTGCTATTAATCCAGTTTTCCATGGAAAAACAAAACACTTCAAGATAAAAACTATTTTCTATGGGGGAGCCACAGAGGGAAGGAGAAACGAAATTAATTTACTGCAAAACAGAGAAAATAAAGTACTTATATACTAACAAGGGCACTTCGTAAAGCTAGGTATGAATTCTTGAGGCAGAGGCTGAGTGTGCATGTTTGGTTTTCAGTTTGGGAGCTCAAACCCAAGTTTACTTTGCATTAAAAGTCACAAATGATATTTGACAAATTTTTATTCTGTTTCATTGAACTCCAAACGTGGGTTGCTTTCAAAGCAAGACCATAAAGTTTTTCCGTTGAATGAGATTTTCAGTTTCATTCAACCAAACTTAATTTTTTTAACTGCAATCCAAATACACTCTTAGTCTATGCAGTTCCAGAGTCAGGAGGAACGTTGATTGGACGACTCGTGACACTGAATTTTGAAGTTGTTGCTAGTATTTTGGATTCATGAATGCTTTTATGATATCTGTTGGGAACTGTCTGATATGCTGTATGTATAGCAGATTTTTAGGTACTAAATAGGAGTTATTTTCCTTTATTCCCTCACCTGTATAAATTATGCTGTTGATCGATCAATAAATTATTCTCCTGCACTCCATGTTTTTCAATATACGACAAAAATACAAAAAAATAACATACAACCTACAAGTGTGAACTTTAAAGCATGACTAGGCAAAACAAATAGCACAAGATGCACATTACAGCCCTTACTAACTCGAGCAAAGAAAAGCAACAGTTTTCCAAAGCAACCAATTGGGTTACAAGTCACGGCCGAGGCCCCTTGCATAGTAAATCAGGTAACAAGAAACATGCACCAGATGTAAATCAACAATACACAAATCACCTCATCCAATTTCCCATCTTTGGAGAGACGAATGATATGATCTGTCTTGCTGTAGACATGTGATTTCTCTTTTATGACAGTCTTTGCAATATTTAAAGTCCTGTGATGTATAAAAAGAATGAGTGCAAAGCAAGTCTGCCAATACTGAACTTAAACAGGGTCTATTTACCTTTCACAGTTAGCAAAGTAACGGACAACTTTGGCTTGTCCCAGGATCATGGGTGTGTGAGAACCAAACCCAGAATTAAACTCTTCACTGCAGTGCACAGAAACCAATAAAAACCAACACATGGGAAGCACTAACAATATGGTTTGCAAGAATACTTATTGCCCGAAGATGAAATACCTTAGCTTATTTACCCACACAACAGGGTCACAAGGCTCAGAAATCTGTCTCCATCTAACAGCTATTGAATAAATATCTTGCCATGATATTGAACAGCTGGATGATCTATCATCTACAATGCCATGTGAAGGAGATGTTTCGGAGGTACTACTTGTGCTACAACCAGCACCTCCCCTATTCTGACTGGGCATATTAATTCTTTCCCTTCTCCTTGCCCTTCTGCGGTTCTTTGAGTTTGAGTTGTTTTTATTAGAATATTTCCATTCCGTTTGAAGGGCACGCCAAGCCTTAGAGACCTTTTGAGCAATTTCAATAGCAGCAAATCCTGCCATACGATGCTGATAAATAAGGAAATATTAACAGAATTAGAGATAAAGACTTAGATTGAAAAGTTAACAATATGAGAATAATGACAACCATGATTGGCTGCAAGTTGCTTTTAAGTTCAGACATGAAAAGTAATAAGGTACAGACAGATACCTAGAATCAAGTACTGAAATTTCCTGCAGTACTGAACATAAATATTACTTTATAACAAGAAAAACAAGTTCAACAAAGAAACCAAACACATTATTCATTTTTAAACCAGACATATACGTGTCTTCCTTTTTCAAAATATAAATGCACCCACTAAAGGGAACTCATTGTAATGATATGTTATTACTTCTATTCTACCCTCAGTTTTCTCAGAATGTCTTTATTTGTGTACAATAATACAGAGATCTACATCAAAGAAAAAGGCCACAAGAAGCTGCAAAAATTACGTAAATGAAAAATTAACATAGAAAATCCATTTTACATAATTTCATTATTTTCTTCTATAATTTGATTTCACTTGAACTTTTCAGAATATCTGTAATTGCCTGAAAAATTTTGCTCTCAGCCCCTATAAATTTATATTCAAATCTGATCACGACTCAAATCCCAAATAAAAGATTAGCCCTAAAAAGTAAGGAAAAGATAAAAGAATAGTATCTATAATAACAGACAATTCCCCAATATGATATACCCAATGATTGCTGGATTTGTCACATGCACCTCTCTGCGGCAACAACTATCAAATCAAGGACAAGTTATCTACTAAAACCAAAGGTCCATCCTAACTACATTACGACACAGACAAAAAGTACAAATTCATTTGTTCACAAAAAGGGCTGCAAAAGTATAAGTGCCACCCACAGCAATGTGTAAAATTAATAAGCCCCGATATAGAGACATTAACATATAAAAAAATTACTATACCTGACGCCTGTTAGGTAGGAAACCAGGACAATCATATTGGATTTTCTTGCCAATGAAGTCTGCAGCCTGTATAAGAGCACCCTTCTGCTTCGTAAGAACTAATTCTTGCTTTCTAAGCTTTCCCTTCCTCAAAGACTCACGCAAAGGAGGTTGGCGGTAAACCTTTTCACATACATTCTTGGGATGTAACCTCTTGCACCAGTACTCCTGAATATAACAAAGACATAATATCATAGAGATTAGAATCTAAGCAATACGAAACACATCTCCAACATAGAAGTAAAAGTTCATCATACACTTCTGACACCAACACGGAAACTCAAGTTATGTGCAAAGAAGTAAGATTTACAAATTTTCTGCCATTCGACAAGTATGACGATAGTAACATGATTCATAATTATTTAGTTCAAAATAGTAATCCTATCCCAAAAAAAATTTAGTTCAGCCAAATTAAGAGATGAAAATATCAAAGAAAGGTGGAATAACTTCCATAACTTTACCTTGAAAAGTGGATCAATATCCCCATCTATGTCAAACCAGCAAAACTCACCGTTAAATTTTGAAGCGGTGTAAAGAGCAATCTCTTTCTGCGAAAGGGAAAAAAGAGTTTAATGCTCATTATACCACTAAGCCTCAAATAAAAATTAATGGAAGATGTTAACATTAATTAACCAGTACATAAGTTCATTCCCATAATGCCCGAAACGAATGTACAAAATTAGTCAATAAATGTATCATAATAATCAGAAGAAAGCAAGTCTGGCAAGGGTTTCTTAATGAAGCCTTTACATGAAATCTAAGCAACAAGAAGAACTAAAGCAGAAGAGGACAGCATGTAAAAATATGTTAAAGGAACTTTGTAAGTTGACATTAGTAAGCTCTCAGTTTGTATGTTGAAAGGCATGAATCCCTCACTTTGAAAATTTACCACTTTATTAATGTTGGTAAAATATTTTTATTGTAATTATAAAAATTAAAGTATTTATTTTTTGTATTATTTTTAAACAGTTTCTAAATATGTAACTCTTTAGTTCCTAACATGTAGGATAGTTATTCCCAGCGCGTTACATTGTTACAATTGTTTATAACGTTTAAAAAAAAAAAGTTAATAGACATTTTGTTTTTTTTTTTTTTAACATTAGAAGCTTTGGAATTGGAACAATATATTTTTGTTTTTAGTGCCGCACCTTCACTTTTACCGGTGCACTTCCTTTGCCTATATAAAGTGCATTACATTGAGCAGAAAAGGCACACAAAATATATTCATTGACGTTCAAAATCATTGCCAGTTTTTTCTTCTAAATTATTTAGATATTTTATACTCTTTCAGAAAACATTGATATTCATAAAAAACATTGATATTCATAAGGTTCGGATATTCTTCATTGTACTCAAATAATTTAATGGTTTGTTATATCTAGAGAGAGGAACACATATGCGTCTTTCAACCAGTGCAGGGGAACACTTTCTCTCTAAGAACCAAGGTTTTTTCTAATATCTTACTCTCTAATATTTTTTATCATGTGTTATTGTTTTTTATAAACATTGTATATTGTATGCTAAACACTACTATTCTGACTCTCTTTTTAATCATATTTTATTTTATTTTTTATTTCTAACTGCTCCAAGCTTTTTCAGATGACATTTTCACGGAGAAGAAATGAACTAATTTTCCTTTTCATAAATAAAATAGAATTAAGGGAAAAACAGAAGCTGCACAAATATAATATTTTACAATATACAAACCTGGTAGAAGGCAAGGCACTGAAGCACAAACTTATCCATTGATTCCAATTCCAAATCCAGAGCAGCATCATAATCCTTGACCTGAGATCATAAATGAAGTTTCCGAGTGACAAATGTGAATCAGTATTTCTCCCAAAAAGTTAAGAGTAAAACTTTACCGCCTCTTTGTATTGTCCAAGAGCATGGTAGCATGAAGCTCGCAAATATAAACACTCAACATTGGCACCATCAACGCTCAAACCCATTGACAAATCGTTGATAGCCTTCCTGTCACAATCAAACCCAATTTAAATCAGAAACAAGATAAAGTAGTAGAACCTAAAATTCAATTCCAAAACATGTTAAAGCAGGCCCTTGTTATGAAATATTTGAAAGCAATTACATGGATACGTGGTTACTACTATAAATTCAAAGCGACCAACAAATCTTAACTACATGACACATTGTCTCATACAATTTATATCTCTCAAGCATTGCACTGCAGACCAAGATGTAAGTCATTAACCATTGAATTGACCACTTCTTGGATTCAAATGTACAAGTACTTTCTTTGAGACTTCAGGCACAGTTAATGCCAACCAAAATTTTCAAATTCAGAAAGCATCTTACTATAAAGCACACTTCAACCACCATATTTTCTTCAATAACTACCTGTAGGTCTGCCACTATATGTCAAAGTGTGTTACTTGAATTCATGGCCCCAAACATAATACTATTGAAGGCTTGCAAGATACAGTTATCTCAATTAAATAGTCAATCTCCAACCAAACAGCACTTAAGGTTGTTTACATACCTATGCTGTCCCATTGCATGGAACAAAAGGCCACGCAAATGATAAGCTCTGGAAAACCTAACATACAACACAAGTAATCAGCTGCGGATAAAGAGCAAACAGACATAAAGTACTTCAAGCTTTATAAACCAGTTACCAGCTAAAATGTCTGCGATGCCAATGATACCATTTCATTAACAACAATTACCTTCCATCAATTTGCAACATCTGACTTAGACATTCTTGAGCTTTTGTTGGCTCCGATATATCTTGATAGAACTGCCAAAAACCTCATTCAGAATAAATCTAGCAGCCAGAATAATTTTAAATAAAAGCTTTTCCCATAACATAAAATGAAAGTCCAAAAACTGTCTCCCAAAGTTAATAGATAATGAGCTATAAATCACACACTGATAGATCCTGATTAACTACCAAAATCACACTTTCAGAACAGGGTTAGTAACAAAGTCTTCATACAGAAAAGCCATAAACCTATAACTTGAAATAAAAAGGCATGAAAGACGTAACCTATTTTGTAGAGTTAAAGCTATAAGTTACTAAAGGAAAAATGCAAATGAAAACTAAGTAACTTAGCTGACATTAAATGGAAACTTTGATTTAAGTAGAATGAGTTAGTATACGGGACAGAAATGTTATGAATGAAAGAAGTGATACAATAGATTACATTTCAAACCATAAAATAATATGCACACAGATGACTCGGGATTTTCAGAATAAAGCTTTCAGCTAAATTAATAACTAAATGTTCCAACAATCTATCAGTACAATAAGGTTGATAGATACCTGAGTCAAGTGTGCCCATGCTTCAAGAAAATTTCTATCAATTTGAAGTGATTTTAGATGTGCATCCTCAGCTTTCTTATATTCACCAATTGAAGATAATGCTAAACCCTGTACAAGAAAGTGTTTAGTCAGAAAAATAATAGATATATTTTCATGTGAAAGATGAGAAAACCAACATAACAGGCTCATAATCAATGAGGATTAAAATGTTAAGACTCGGGACCCACCAAATATGTGTAGGCAGACTTATTATCCCTGTCTAGTTGCACACAGGCTGAAAGGTCTTCAACGGCAGCATTAAACTCTTTAAATTTGAAATTGACAATTCCTACATTGAATTTTATGAAAAACATACATTAGACAAATATAAGTAGCATTACTAAAAAAAAGTAAACTAATTTTATCAACATTATCACAGCAATAATATATAATCAAACTTCAACTTGAAATTAACAGGAGATATGACATACTTATTAAAAAAGAATAATATATTCATTTCATATGACATGAAACTAATGAAGTCTCTGTCTAGAATTCTAGGAGCTACCACAAGATGCATGAAGGAACCATCATTATAGAAGGAAGCACAAATAATTATTCCAGCATCAACCAGTTAGCCAAATAACAAAATGAAAAAGACTGTCAAAAGAAAATACCTCTCTCATGTAAAATATCTGCTGAGTTGGTTTCAAACTCTAATGCCTTAGTCAAATCTTCAACAGCCTGAGATGTCCAGAAGCAGTAGTCAATGTCACATTATGAATTGTTATGTTATGTGTGCAAGAAAACCATTTATAATAAAAAGTAATTAAAGTGAGATCTTACTTAAGTAACTGAAAATTTCAATCACCTTCTTTTCAACGATATATATAATAAGATCACTAGTTAAACAATGCCATAACATGACTCTACATAACTCTTGACAACTGCACTAGTTTTGCTTAACAAAAAAATATTTGACCCAAGTGTTAATGCCTAAACCAAATCAAGTTTCTACTCCTTAGTTAAAGTAAGTCAAATCAAACATAAGTAAAAACCAGATTTCAAGACCATTTCATTTTCTGTACCAGAAGAGATCCATTTCATTAAGGGTGGGTGTCAATGGACCATACCTAACATGAAGCATTGATTAACAAAAATACCCATTTTAAAAGAAAAAAACAAATTCCAATCAGCAATGCGATCTGGGTAAACTTAAAAAAAATACAAATACTAAGATCGAGTAAGCCACCCCACCTCAACAAACTCCCCCAAGGCTGCCCGAGCTTGACCTCTCCTCTTCCATGCCTCACCCGCTGATGGATTGAATTGTATAGCCTAAGACATACATGTGGAACTACTTGTAAATAGAGGAGATACCCACATATCAATGTACCTTTCAGAAAGTTAAATCAAATTTAAATACCTTTGAAAAATCATCTATAGCAGCATCAAGTTCTCTCTTGAATGCGTATGCCGTCCCTCTACCTATCAGTGCTTCGGGATATGCTGGTTCCTCTTTCAGAATCTGAGTACATGATGAAGACGAGACAAAGTTTGTCATTGATGATATAGAAAAATGAGGATAAGATAACAAGTAGACATCAGAAAAGGAAACACAAGTATCTCTAACAAGTAAATATCATACAAGGAAACACCACCAATATCCCAAAGGAAGCACTAACCTGATCAAAAATGGTTATGGCACGAGCATATTTTCCTTCATTAACCTGCAAAAGATCACAAAATCAATATGCTATTAAACAAATAAATACAGGAACCAGCAGTTGTGTAAACAAACCTCCGCTATTCCTCGTGAGAGCCCAAAATCTACACTTATAGACTTAGTCTTTGAAATCCGAGCAACACAGAACTTCTTATTTTTCCTTGCATCACCATTTTTTTCATGGGGAAAAATAAACTTACTACTTGGCTTTCTAAGAATTTCAGCAATTTCACTCGAATCACTACTAGACTCACCCCTACTGGTAAATACTCTATCTTTGTCACATGATTCTGATGTGTCACTTGAGTCATTGCACGATTCAGAATTATAACTCAATTTATCAATAACGTCAGGGCTTCCATTTACTTGGCTGTCAGATTTATTAGACTCTCTATCTTTACTACAAAATTCATTTCTTAAGTCAAAATCATCAGCAGACTTCGGCAAGATCGCAGATTTATCACTTGTATTGTCACATAATTCAGCTTCAGCACTCAACCTATCTTGGTTCTCACCAAATTCAGTCAAGCTCCCATTAATCAGAGCATCTGATTCGGATTGTGACGTGGGCGACCCATTGGTTTCACACAATGCAATGTTGCCTTGCTTTGCTGTTGTCAAAAGCTCTTCGAGTTCTAGCAACAGCTTCAAATCTGCAGACTGATGCTGCGCGTGTTCATAACCTTGCTCCCATACTAACAGAGCATCTGCTTGCCTTCCCAAAGCAGAAACCGCACGACCTAGTTGACAGAATAAGCCGGTGCTAAGTTCGAAAGAAAAAGCATTTGGCACTTTGACTCTTTTCTAGTAAAATTCAAACAAAACGGTCGCCTGATGATAATCCATAAGCACCACGAATAAATGATAAATCCGTGAAAATAAAATTCCAAGCTCCTACGTGGTTCTTAACATTCTATTCATCAACCAACTCTGTTATTCTGACAAGCATTTAAATCGCACTTCCCAAGGTTTCAAACAGTTAAAAGAAGCATCAAGTGTTGAATGAATTTAATAAGCAAGAGACCTTTGAGAATGTAAGCTTGAAGACGCGCGGGATCAAGCTGAAGCGCTCGGTCGCAATCCTTAATTACGTGTTTGTGCAGCTCCAGTTGGCTGTAACAGAAGGCTCTGTTACTGAAAGCCAGCACCGGAGCAAGATTAAATTATCACATTATCATTCACGACGGAGAATTAATCGTAATCGCGATAAAAAAAATCGGAGAAGTCCGAAGAAGAGTATGTGTACGCACCAGATGTCTTGGATTGCACCAGACTGAGAAACAATCGAATCGAGGATTCGAATGGCCCTAGACCAGTCCTTGGAGCTGCAGAGCCTAGCTAGCTGGGCTCGCTGAGAGGTAGCAGAAACCATGATTAAAGAAGAGAAACGATGAACGCAGATCAGAAGAAGAAGAAGAAGAAACTTGTGTGTGTTGTTTCTCCTTTCAGGTTACAATGAAAAAGAAACTTGGGGTGGGAGATGCAGCACGCAAGGGTAAAATGGTATATGTGAAGGTTTGGAAATTTGGAGGAACAAGGTGGCAAGGAAGAAAGGGTGCAATGGGAGTGGATTTCGAATGACCGACGAGGTGCATGGCGCGTGACGTGCACGAATGCCAAAAGGTGTAAGTGTCCAAAGCCACTGACACTAGCACAGCACTGTTGTTGTTGTAGTAGTAGTGTTGGGGTTTGGGATTATGGAAAAAAGATTCTAATTTTAGATGCTTTAATTACTCCCGAGTTTATTAGGATTCTGATTCCATGACTGTAGGATAAGTTTAATGGAATTAAAAATTCATTCCCACTTATCAAATTTGAATATTATTTTAATTTTTATTGGGTATAAAAATGTTCTATAATCATATCCACTCGCTTATTATTTTGAATATTAATGATTGTATTTTTATAAGAAAATCATAATAAAAATATAATATTAAATAGTAATTATGTGTAATTGAAATTTAATTACCATTGCAATATTTATTATCTTTTTTTAAAATAATTGAGAGAAAAAATACTTTAACATTTTCCCTGAACTTATATAAAATGACAATAAATAAACAAGGAATGAAAATATTATAAACAGGTATAAATGATTAGATATATGTAATGGAAATTATGTTTTTTGAAAGACATTTCAAAATGTTGAAAGAGAAATATGTATTTTAATTTTTTTAATTGTTTTTAATTTTTATTTTAAAGTTGTGTGAGATTATTAGGTTAAGTATATAATGCACAGAGATAAAATAAAATATGTGTAATTGAAAATGAAGTACTTTAAGTATTCAAATAAACATGATTAGTATGAAGTGAATTGAATAATTGATAGGATGAAAAGTTGTTTATCAAAAGAATTTTTTTTTTTAATGAAATGAAATTAAAAAATAATGGTGAAACAAAATAAAATATAAATGACGAAAATAAGTTTTGTTAAGTTGTTGAAAATGTTCAATTTGAGAAGAAGATAGAATCGATATAAAAATGTTTGTATATGTTGAGAATAAATCTAATTTAAATTGTATTTGAATAAGAATTAGAAAGTTTAATCACATACAATGAATGAGATTCAAATATACTTTGAACAAAAATTGGATTGATATCGTCAGATAAATTAAACTCATGTTTCATTTATATTATTATCTATAAATTTCTTTCGGTAACCGACTCAAATAAAGACTATATGATACTTATATGTTAAGAGACTTCTTGAAAGTGATTTGAACAAGTGTATGGTTATATAAAATAATAGAACAAATAAAATTTTCTGGTACAATTTCTGGTGTACTCATATAGAAACAGTACCTTTAAAAAATATATTTACTTAACATAATTCATTCAAGAGCTTTGGATCGATTCTTCTTTTCTTATCTTACTTTCCAATATTGAGACTCAAACCATTTCATTTATATTGGTTAAAGTTAAGTAGTTATAAAATACCTCTTTGCAAAGCCATTCGAGTTTAGATATGATTGTGGATCCAATAATTTTTCTAAGTGAGGTTTAGCTTGAGTGAACATAATATGGAGGTGTCAAAACAAATATGCATCGATGACTCACAAATTCAGAAAAAAATGTTTACAAAACTTATGCTTTATGTTATTAATATCATATTTATCCTTTTTATTTCTTTATTTTGTTATTTTTTACTTACAGTTAAAAATGTTAAAATAGATTTTAATTTGCGAACCAATTTAACTTATGATGAGTTTGAATTATATTGAGTTAAGAAAATTTCATTATTTATAAAAGTGGATCGTATTGAACCTGACTCATTTAACCAACAAGTTAAATGGGTTAGAGTTTAGTTTAATAGATTGACTCACAATCCACTAACAACAACACTATTAATTTTTTTAAAATCTTTTTATTATAATTATTTATTATTTCTTCGAGGTTTACAATTTGATATTTTTAAATACTAGAATACTTAGTAATATTTTAATAGTTTGAATGTTTGATTTATTTATTTGCCCAAATATATATGTTGATACTTTAATCTTTAATTACTATATTTATAATAATATTTCGAGAATTAGTGATTTCACTATTAAAAATAATAAATTAAGTAAATTCACTTTCATTATAATACAATAAATGTATAAAATAAATTACAAAAAATAAGAAACATTCGTATGTGAGTCAACCTATAAATTTACCAACTCGTGATGGATTAAAATTTATAGTTTACCGGAAAGTGAACCGAGTTGAACTAACCCTTGTTCAGCTCAACTCAAATGTGAACCAGGTTATCTTAATTTGACACTCCTATTTTTACTTTACTATTACAACAAAAATATTGAGTTAGTAATTTGTGTTTTTTTTCTACCTATGCTTCTTTACTTGCCTGAGTTTGGGTTAATGGATATATATATATATATATATATATATATATATATATATATATATATATATATATATATATATATATATATAT
>Ga0099822_1007639_pt1 | contig 13959 bp, 13 predicted proteins | sample CowpeawhiteBW_FD_76839 | JGI IMG/M metagenome (GOLD analysis project Ga0099822, IMG submission 76839) | Root nodule microbial communities of legume samples collected from California USA - Cow pea white BW | ecosystem: Host-associated > Plants > Roots > Nodule | place: USA: California | collected... | reverse complement strand
TTCCCTTAATGGTCTCTTTAAACATGGCATATGGTGGTTAATGCTGGAAAACGAATTTCCATCATTAAGAGGTGTAATTGCCTTTCAAAAGCCATTACTTCATGAGTTTTCCAGCCCCTCTTGGCTTCTAGGATTTCCTTACCCTTTCACATTCATGCCAAAAGAAATTTTGGCAAAAGGAAAGTTTAATGTCGATTCACCAAGATTCAAACCCATAACCATGCCAATGTCACATCAATGCACAACCACTCAACCAATTCATGTTTCGTGATAATTCCTATAAATATAGGATTAAATTATAACTCATTATAATCAAGCATATTATTAAAAAATAATAAAATAAATGTATATAATGGCATACATAGGACTTGAACCCAAGTCCTCTCAACACACTAAGTACTCTCAACCATTTGAGCTAGTACTTTTCCAGTCATAAACCTTAACATTAAATACCATAAAGGCTTCCACTAACTGCATTTATTAATTATTTATTTATTTAATTAATTAAATTTCACGGGTCCTACAACATAGGCTGAGTCAATATTGTTTTCTGATTTTGTTGCTTTGTACGAACCAAATGATTTGTCATTTCCAAAGTATCCATGTGTATTCCACTATTCTGTGACTGTTATGCAAAGTTATTATGTTGTTCATGTGCATCTATGCTTGCTGAAAGCAATTTATTCTTGCTGATTTTGGAATCATATATATGTTGATTTGAATCATCTATGTGCAGTTTGCCTTTGGCACAATTTCCGTGAACTCTGATGCATCATTCTGCTATTTCACTACACTAGTTATGCATTTCTTTATTGATTCTTGATTGCAATCTGGTTCACATTTGTGCTTTTTTTTGCCATTAGTTGATATTGCAAGTTGTTTCATATTGACTGGATTCTGGTTGACTCAATTTTGCTGCATAAAGCTGAGTTATATCAATTGGCCGATAGTTTCCTTTCTTGTATGTCTGTTTCAATTGTTTTTAAGTTGAATCAACTTTGAACTCTGTCATGTTCAATTGATACCTGAATTGGAATTGGAACACTGAAATTTTGTGAGTTGCAGTCAAAAGATATTTGATCGTTTGAAAAGAAAAGAAAGAAAGTCAATGGTACAGATTTTTCCTTAGACAGAAAAAGAATATGGCAATAACCTAAAAAACATTATTGGTATTTGACATTGATTGTTTCATTCGTATGCTAAATGTGTAGCACAGTTCACAACGTTATTGCTGCCATCTTCAATTTCATTTGCATGTACTCATGATTCAACTTAGTTTGAGTCTTTGTTTGATTTTGGTTTTATTCATCTTATTCTAGACATAGTCACTAGGTTAACTTTTGAGTGCCACCTTTATTTCTTAGCTTGTTTTCTTGCTTGTCTTCTTTGATTACTCTTTGAGTTTGTCCGTATAATCCATCACTTTTCTTGATTTTCTGATTTTTACTCTCAAGTGGAAGATTACTTGTTTTCTCTAGTTTTAGTTGTCTTTGCATCTCACTGTTTTGGCAGTCGTTGTAGGTGAAGCCTCTTCTTGAAGGTGGAGTTGTGAGTGATTCTATTGTGGGAGTAAACTACTGAGACGAAGAAGGAGTGAGCTGGGACTTGAGAGCTTCAAAGTGGAATAAACATACTTCAGGGATGACCTTTTGGAGGCTGGACCAAAAGCTATATTGAGAGCAACCAGCCTAGTGTTCTTTTATTTTTTGTGCTATTTTGTTTTGATGTCACGACTTTTATGTTGTAATTTTTTTTATTTCAATTTTTCCCTTTCATTTGGTTTAGGTGGGAAAATGCTTTAGAGTAATCCCATCCTTAGCATGGTTTGTAATAGTTTTAATCGTGTAGTGTGAGGTTCAAGGGGTTCCAAAGGCCACTTCCTTCTTCACTTAGGAGTTAATTTTCGTCTAGTTTATGTTCTCAGTCTTTATGTTTTCAGATTTTATGTTTTTTGTCTTTATGTTTTAAATGTCCAGGTTCTGTGTGTGATGTGTATGTTTGACTTTTTGTTTTAGGTCACCGTGATATCTAGGTGTCATTCTTTTAACACCTAGTTGACCTTATTTTGGTCTTTCGATTTTAATTTGTCCACACACTTTGAAAAAATTGTTTTTCACAATCAAACTGTTTTTCCTAGAATTTTCATTGAGAATTTTGTGAAAGTTGTTTAGAGATCTTTGGCTAGGAAAGGCTTGGTTTCTAAGCCTGTACAAGAGACTCACCTCCCTTTCCTGGGAGTATTTATAGATCACTTTCACCTCATTTTCTCTTTAGGAATTCTTCAAGTATCTTGTCAAAAATTGTTTTGATACAAGGGTTTCAAAAACATTTGAAAATGATTTTTCCTTACAATAATGTGCATTTAGGTAGGCATAGTAGTGTGCATTTAAGTAGGCATAGTAGTCATGAGTTGCATCATACCATTCATAGTGACATTCCATTCTTGAGGGAAGATATATGACCAATATTATTTAGAGATTGGATGTGGGATACAAAGAAGTTGGTGCAACCATTGTTTAGTAAATATAGTCAATCTGACATTCTTAGGCATATTACTTCTAGGTTTATAGGATGTGCATCTGAGTGGTGGCAAAAGAGACAGTCTAGAGTGCAAAAGGGGAGAGAATCATGCATTAACACATTTTATGAATTGAAAGCATGCATGTGGAAACATTTTATTCCCCCTTCATTTATGATAACTCGAGAGCAATAGTCTAGGATAGAAAACTTCATTGAAATAGGTGATGCATTCATCCAAAATCTTGCCAAGTTTTCTAGACAAGAAGAAGATTTTAAGAACAATCTGGACTTGCTCTTGAGCAAGCAAAGAGAGAGAGAGAGAGAGAGAGAGAGCAAAACATAAGAGAGAAAGAGAAAAGCTTGAGAAACTTCGTGCGAAAGAAAAGGCAAAAGATGAGAATCTTAGAAAAGCCAAAGAAGAGAATGAGAGAAAATATTTTAAAGAAAGAGAGAAAATAAGACAAGAGAGAGAGTTTGAAAGTAAATCACAAAAGGAAGAGTTTAAGAGAGAATTAATAGCAAAAAGTGAAACCATGGTTAGGGAATTAGTGTTTTATCCTTTACACCACCCTTCCATGGGCATCAATGTAACATCCCTATGGAATATTACTTAAATAAAATAAATAAAACAAATAAAAGGAAAAAATGAATTTAAAACGTCGCAATATTATTATTCCCAAAATGAGGGAAAATTTAAAATATTTAAACATTGCGCCAAAATTTATAAACACTAGTAGGAGAAAACATTCCAATCTCCAAAATCCAAAAACCATAAATAAAATATAGTAAAAAAAAATCTTCCTAGCTCTAATCCTAGCTAGCCCTCACTCCGTCGCCTGAGCATCCTCAGCATCACCTGTATCATCATTTGCTCTCGTGTAACGAATCACATGATCATCGCCAAACACAAACAGAAAGGGAGAGCTGATAGAAATACAATTAACATATAATATCACAAAAATATAAGTAAGACACCTATCTTATTCAATCTAATTAGTTCTTGGCCAAGACCTTAACCCCAAGACTTTTCAGCCTTCAAATCACATAAATGGTTAGCCTTGGACTCGGGAATATGATGCTCACACAAACATGCCCGCTCGTGGTCCTGCCTCTACGAACCTCTCCGCCAGTAGTCCTGCTCTACGAACCTCCCGCTCGTAGTCCTACTTTATGGACCTACCCGCCCGTAGTCCAACACATGTGATCCACCAGCCACGTACCTCCCTGCATGCAACATCTCTCAAGCGTGAGCACGGAACATACAAACCTACCTCGCTCGTATCCCTATGCAAGAGTAACTGAATATGAACCTCCCTGCTCATATCATGGCATAACATCTCCCGATCCAAGTATAGCATCATACATAAAAGCAACCCACGCAGCCAAAATTGTAGCAGAAACTCCTGGCGTAGCCGAAGTGCCACTAGGCGAAATTTGCAGAGACTGCCTAGCGGTACAATCCCCTTCGCCAGGCGCCAGGCTTACACGCAAAGTCCTTGTTTCACTGTTATCGCCTGGCGGGTCACCCCTTGCCGCCAGGCGTCGCTCTCTCGCAGACCCACTGTTGTGGTGTCTATCGCCTAGCGGACCACACTCTGCAACCAGGCGCACGCATGACGGTGTCTCTCCCCTGGTACACTAATCACCTGGCGCACCCACTTGTGCAGTCTGGCGCCATATCAGTAGCAGAAAACTTTTGTTCTAGTCCTCAAATGGTCTGACTTGCGGTATACTGCACTCCCCAAAGACTCAAACGGACCCTCCTCCATCACGGTTACATTATGGGTAATATGTACTCTCATATGTTCTTGCCCCTACCCCATACCATTGTTAATCCATCCCTTCAAGGTTTCTTAAGCTGCCAAGGCTTTAACATAGTATAGTAAGTATCTCCATGTCTATGGTAATAACCAACAATCCACTATCATAAGTCAGACATTCCTAAATGTACTGCACTGTAATGAATAAACCTCCTTCCCGATATCCTTAATTACCCTTCATAGAATTCCACATGGATGCCCATCTGAACTTATGTTTCATCCACTTAGTACCCATCCAATTCTACCAATAGATACTATTAACTTATTCCTAGTTGCCACACCCAATATAGCATAACAATATATCACCCCTCTATGCATATGAGCCACGACTGACACATGAAGTCCATGAATTATGATCAACAATTATCAAACCATGTAAGCAAAGAACTAGGATTCCAAGACCTGAAACTTTTATTTAGAATTATCATTCTCCCTTTCTTTCCTTAACCTTCCTTCCAACACCTCATAACATGGTCATGCTTTGTAACCTATTACCATTCACATACTCAATTCCCAAAAGTATACTATCCCTTCCCGTGTCATCATTTAACTTCTAATATCACTCCCAGCCTCTTCCTTCACGACCAACCAAAATCAATGCAACATTGTGCCCTTGTTCCCGTCAACGCTTGGCGGCAGGCTACATGCCGCCAGACGGTGTATCAGATCCTGATCCAAAACTCCCTTCTTTTCACTCACGAACACCATGATTCTTCCCTAATTCGATCCAAATTCAAGTTCATGAGCAAACTACAACCTCTCATGATTTTCTATCAACTCAATCTCGATTCCTATTGAACTTTACGCATCATGAACCCTTCACTCATATCCTCGTACCCGAAAACCAGAATGTTATGAAATTCTTTGTTTTGAACGTAATTCAATTGCTCATTCCCACACATTATAATTTTCAGACATCACAAAAATAGCTAGAACATCCAATTTTTGAAGTCACATATATGCAGAAGTACATTGACACTCAGTACATCTCAATTTACCCAAAAATGCAATAAAACAGTGACCCCTCACCATATGTCGCCTGGCGATTCGGATTCACCGTCAGGCAGTTCAAGAACGAACCCAGAAAACTAGGAAGAACCAACGTGTCGCCTGGTAGTATAGGATGAACCGCTAGGCGGTTTTCGGGTAAAACCTAGAAACCTACAAAAAATAGTGCAATTAGTAGAGAATTTCATACAGTTTCAATCATACATGTCATATTACATTATATTCAATTAAAACTCAACGTAAACAACTCCCCTTACTTGATTCCTTGCTAAAACATAAATTCAATGTGTGTATCCTTCAACTAAACCCTTCTAGCCTTTGGTTTCCCTCTGACAGCGTTGTTTTCAGCCTCACCTCTCCTTCACTCAATACCACGCCTCTAAAACCCTTGCCTAGCCTTCACACGAAACAATAGCACTCCCTTTCCCCTTCCAATTGCCTTCTCTCTCTCTCACTTACTACCTTAATTAAGTGTAATTAACACTAAAACGAAAATGCTATTTAGTTTCATGTTAATGGCTAATCTTGAACCATTATTTAGTTGTCTCTAGTCCTTTAGGCTTCCCCTCTTGGCAGCTAGGGTTTGCATGCCTTTTCATTCCCATAAAAAGAAAATAAAATTAAGCTAAAAGAAAGTTCTAGTTTCTTTTCCAATAAGGTTTGAACCCACAACCCTTTAACCACAAAGTAAGTGCACAACCAATTCAACCAAATCATGTTTGTGATAATTCCTATAATTCTAGGATTGTATTATCATGTCAAGCATTCCAAATATATCAATAAAATAATGCACAAATTAAAATAACACATATTTGGCATACATTTGCCATATAGTCGTTAGTTTAGGGTTCTCGTCCCTCACCTTTCTCACCGTTAGGATTGTGTTAGACAACATTCTCCTTTCTTTCTTCCATTAAATATCTCACGGTGGCCTTCTTCTTACTATAAATGGCCAGCCATCTATTATAATCGTAGCTTAGATAAATGAGATGAGGTTTTAACCCACATTTGTCAGCTCAGCCCACCTTAGACGAGGAATCTTCCTCCTAGGGTTTCCTAAGCCACCGTGAGTGTGCGACGAGAGAAAGTCTTTTATTGCTTCATCGGCGATCTATGCTTGGATCGACGATTGGAGGCCGATTCTGTACGATGCTGGCTCCATCAGAGCATCTCCTAAAATGAAAACCAAATGCAAGACTAATGGAATACAAATGCAAGGTGGTCATTGAAGCACATGTGTCTAAATCTAGATCTAGATCTAAGATCCAAAAAAGGTGGATCACATGCCATGTGAAATGTCACACTTTCCTCATTTAACACATGTGTTAAATGTGCAACTCATGGTTAAGGCTTGATGCAAGCTTGGTCTAAACTTTTGTAATTGGGCTTGAATGGACCCAATTGTAAAAGCTAGATCAATTATGACCCAAAACTACATCTCGTAATTTTACAATTTATTGTCAAAGCATGACGTAAAAAATTGGTGTAAAAAAATAAATCTATTATAATTGACATTTAGGAAGCTTAATCTCTTCCTTGGCCCTTGGGATAAGCATTTGGAGTCCTTTAGGCCCGTTGTGGTCTTGAAGCTATTAGGCTTAAGAAAGAAGCATCATGATTGGCTTGTGGCTAGGCCCAAGTCATCAAGTCTTCCATATAATGTTTAGATCATGGATGCATACTACATTCATCATTAGAATATTCTTCACCTTTTACCAACCCAAATTTGCACAAAGACTCGAAGACAAATCTCATTGAGTTTTGTACTTCCTTCATATCCCTTAACACACTATGCCATTTGCCTTGTATGATCGCACTTACTGCGTGTTTCCACGCCCAGACAATGAATTATTTTCTACTTTGGCTTATCCTTCTAAAATGTCAACCACCCAGAATCCAACAACGATTGTACTTTGAATTTGAGAGGCAAACATCTTTGTGTTGAATGACCAATTCCCCTTCCATTATAGTCACACTTAACTTCTAGGTCATAGTTCTTAGGATAAGGTAGTTGCAATGGCTTCATGGGACAAATGGCTACCAACTTGTGACGTAGAAGATCTAGCAATAATTTTGTATATGTTACTAGCAAAGGAGTAAAATGCACAAAGTTCTTCCTTGTACCTTTACCTCGATTGGCATCAATTCTCCACCTTTGTTTGGGCGGATTATCTTGAACAGGCGGTGCCTGATATGCGTTTAAGCTTGAACAGGTGGTACTTGGTATGCATTCTAAGCTTGATAACCTGGTGGATTCTTTATTATACGATAAAATGGAGTAGTGTTAGCAACATATGGCCCTTGGTTATACTATGATGGATGATTAATATAACGGATTGGGTATCATTCTCCTAAGTCGCGTTAGTTTCTCCATCCTTCTTCTTTCCAACATTAAACCCGAGCTTCTTTGCATATGAATATCCAGTCGATCCATACATTATTCTCCCATTATGCAAACCCACTTCTATTAGATATGAAATGATGATTTAAGCCAAGATGGAGGGGTGAATTAGTTGTTTAAACTTTTTCGAAAGCTTAGAAGCCCTTTTGATTGATTCAAATAAACCACAAAATTTAGATGCAAAACCTACAGAATAGTACACTTTTAATCAGTCAAAAAGTACAATAGCAGATTAATTTGTTCACATGCTTATGAATTAGTTGATTAAAATTTCAAATCAATCAGATGAAATTTTGGGAAATTATGCAAAATGCAGAATTCGTAAATTTCACTCAAACGATAAACTTTTACACACAAGACTTGTTCCAAACACTATTTCTAACAGGTATGCATTATCAGATTATATAGAAACCCATTCAAACATAACAAAGAATGATGTACTTGGTTTTCTTGAGATTTTAAAGTGAGAGAGATGAAGGGAAAAAAGTGGCACATATGATTTTATACTGGTTCACTCAATCATAGAGCTACATCTAGTTTACCAGGACAACCTGAGCATGGTTTCCACTATATTTAAAAGTGTTACAAATCACACAAGGATTACACTTTTGAACAAAGAAAAACACAAAAATCTAAACTACAACCCTGCAAGAATCACACTCACAAACCTAGACTCACACTAGGGACACAACGACAGGCATAAGAACTACAAAACTTGATGGTGGCTATCCCTAGCCAACTATACACGAGTTCTTCAAGCTACTTCCAAGCCAAAATGCCTCCAAGATCAACCAAAATCTTTAATCATCACCTTAAAATTGTGTAATTTAGAGAGAGAGAGAGAGTTTTCCAGTGATGAATGACAGGTTTTCGCACTCAAAAGCTCATAATCTTGTCTCTACTAACAACTTCAACTCTCTCACCAATTGGCACAATGTTTGTAAAGTTCGAAGACACATTCCCTATCATATGTTCATAAAAAGGTGACTACATAGTGCCTATGAACATAGCCACCATTTCCTTATCATACAGAGGCGGTTCCACCTACACAACTACTTCCCTCCACCTCTGAGCATACTCCTTAAAAGTTTCCCCATCCCTCTTAATCATATTTTATAATTGTAATCGGTCAGAGGCCATATCGAGATTATACTAGTATTTCTTTATGAAGGCATCTACCAAGTCCTTCCAAGAACGAATTTGAGGAGGTTAGAGGTGCATATACCAGTTGTAGGCCATCCGAGCTAAACTATCTTGAAAGAAATGGATTAGCATTTTATCATTATGAGCGTGAGTTGGCATCTTTCTGCAGTACATAATCAGTCATACGACTTTTAGGGCAAGTAGTCCCTCTATATTTCTTGAACTCTGGTACCTTGAACTTTGCTGGTATTACCACATCCGGAACCAGGCAAAATCCCGCAACATCTCTTAAGCCATAATTCCCCACTCCTTCGATGGCTCACAATCTTTCCTCTAAGACTTCCAACATCTTGTTTACCTTATCATCCTCCACCATTTCCTCCAAAATCCTAACATGAACTGATAATTTTGGTTAAAACTCTTCCCTAGTTAGCATATGAACCCCTTTCGTCAAAATAGACAATCGCGATTCGTGGATACCACCATGCTTTTCACTACTATTCACTTGTTGTGTATCATCATTCACTTTCACTGTATTGGTCAATGCTTGAAGCCCTTCTAAGTATTCTACCATATGAGGAGTATACTCGGAAGGAAGACTGTATTGTGGAAAAATGTGAACTCCCCCATTGTCCTATGGATTAGCATTCTGCCATTTCCCCCTTCTGTTGTTAAATCATGTAGGATAGGAAGATACCCCTTCTTTAGCTTTGGAAGTTAAGCCTTCTAACTTCTTTTTTATCATGTTCAATGCTTCCATGATTGCAGCCATCTGCTCTTTCATAGAGTTCATATCAGCCTTCAGATTTTCATGAGCCAGTTATAGGTTTTCCATTCTTTATGTTGTTGCACAAGTCCTATAAGGGTGTCGTGAAACAAGTGGTTTTTATTGATTCATTATTTTTAAATCGGCAACTGTTAAATATGAATGATATGAGAATATGAAAAACTTGAAGGAAAACTTGATTATTATTATATCATTCTTTGTTATTCCTATTTTGAATTGATATCTTGTAAGTCGTACGCGCATAAAAGTAAAGAAAAAGAATCATGAACTCAAATCACATTTCGTTCATATGAGAATCAAGTCTTTACAAAGTATGTCTGTCAAGAGGAAACATCAGCTAGATTATGCTCTAGTACATCAAGATTGTTGAGCAATCATCTTCATCATTTCTATTATTTCTCTATAGCAAGCAAACAACCGGTGAATCTCAGCAGGAGTAGAAAAAACATCAACTCTCTCCTCAACACGAGCCAAAATGAATGAGAGGTCCTAACCTCCTCTGACCACTATGGCAAACCGATCCTTCCAAAGTTGGCCTTCTTCTTTCATATCCCTGATCATTTTCTCTTTCTCACACAACTCATCTTCCTTACTCAACGACTACCATTGTTCATTAGTAGGATGTCCTCATACATATTGGTCGGTTCCTGCTTTTCCTTTGCAACTCGCTCTTCATAGTCACTGATCATTTCCTCCATACGTTGCTTGGCCTCTTCTAACTACTTTCCCATGTCATGCTGAGCTACCTTAGCCTCCTTCAACGAGTCTACTAGTTGCTTGTTTTCTCTTTTTGCTCGAATTTTTTTCTTTCTCTTTAGCTTCCCATTAACGTTTTTGTCCTCAATGCTCCTCTTGCCATCTGGCTACATTTCTCCTTGACCTTAATGTGCTTTAAAGCCCTTTCTACTATTTTCACCTTTTCGGTATTTTCCTTCTTCAATTTCGCATTTCTTCTTAATTTCCTTCACTTTCTCTTCTAGCTTCGTCCTTTTTTCCTCGACCTCTTTCAAAGCCGCCCTTAGTTTCAGCAACTCTTCACTCTACCTTAGCTCTTCTACTCTTTGCTCCTCGAGCTCCTCTACTTGCTTGTCCATCTCGGGAAATGGCAAACCCACTATGCTGACCCTTTCCTTCAGCCACTCGTCATAGCCACCTCTCTTCATCTCTTCTTTTGCTCTTTCTTTCATATTTTTCTTGCCTACTCGATCCCAAGCACGACACACTATGTTTATCATTTCTCCATTCCTCAAGCTTGGTACCAAGAAAAGGGTTGTGATCTCCTCAGAAAGTAGACCTGGTATAGCATATATGTGTTGTCTCATCCCTATCACAGGGTTGTAATTAATGCACGCCTTGGTCCCCATGAGAGGCACATTAAGGAAATCTCTGCAGTGTCAAATCATTTCATCTATGTTGTTTCACTTTGGGCACCACCTGACATAGCTCTGTCCCACAACCACCAAATGAGAGTGCCAATCCAAATCACCCTTAATGCTACGGTCTTTAAATTCCTCAATCGGGCATCCAGATTTGTCACCATGTTTAAAGGCATGAATGGCCATCCAGATATACAATACAAGTAAACAGCATAGAAACCTTTCATTCTTCTTCTAATAACAAACCTTCAAGGTATGAAGAGTATCTACTAAAAGAATAATTGTCGAGCTCTCTTTTCTGTACCTATAAGCCATGAATGCATTTATTGTCGCCATATCCATCAAGGGAATAAGACCACTCCATATATCATCATAGCCAGCACATCCATATAAATTCCCCATTCTTCTTTTACAACCCTTCTGAGCCATATCTTCTAAGTAAGATAGAGGAAACCATTCAACATTAATTCTGACCTGCTACTTCTTTATCAATTCACTTTCCTCTACTTGTAACGCTGAAGCGAGTCTCACAAGTGACGGGTAATGGCCTGAAAACAAGTAAGGCTTTCTACCTTCCAATGGGCACCTCAGAATCCGTTCCACTTCCTCAATAGTAAGCGCTAGCTAGAAATTTTTGAAGGTAAAACACCTCAATGGACCTCAATGGCGGATCATAGTACTGGATCAGAGTTTCGATCGCTTCAGTGGGCACCTCTACCATAGCCAGGTCCAGTATATTCCCATATAAACTCATGAAGCTCCTAGACTACTACTTCGTCATCAACTGGCTAGTAACCTTTAGCCTCTGCACCTCTGACTTTTGTATTTTAGCAAAAACATGTCTCTTCCGAGGAATAGAAATCTGATTTGACTCCATCATTGCGCATACAACTTATAAGATTAAGAAACCTATTTAATGCAAAAAATATGAAAGAATGAAAATTGATTTAACAAAACGTGTGACTTATACAATCATAGCACCATGTTATGCAAATGTATGTTTTTTGCAAGCAACAGGAATACAAAATGAATATTGTAATGTAATAAACACGTGCTCCGACTCTTGCTCCGACTTTGTATCCTATTAGGTGCAAGGAGAACTTATTTTGGGTTTATGGACCTTTAGATGATTCTTTCATGGATAACTCTAAATAACCTCACCTACCTCTAGAAAGTTAACCTTAGTACATAATCCACAACGATAGACGACCTAACAGATGTGGAATGTCAAGAGGAAGCAAACTTTAGATGAAATCTTCACAATAACCAAGTAGATTCGAGATCTAACATGACAATCGTTGGACCTTCCCTCCCTATGACTCACTCAGACCTAGGTATAGCACCCAACATCTCATTGAATGAGCTAGCCTAAACAGTATAATGTGTGCTAGGAGCAACCTAACACTACCCAAAGCCAGTACTTGTAAAACAGCTAGAAAATTTGCCAAACAGATATAGACAAATATAGCAATTGTCATATATCCTAAGGTTCTATGATTTCACAATAAAATCATGACATTGAAGTAAAGTATGATATTAATGCCAATACGAATGAGCACACCAGTACACCTATTCACAATATAATCACGATGCCAAAAGAAATATGGCATCAATACAAATATGACTAAACAGACCATTTTACAATCACAATACACCTGTTTCACAATACACCTGTTCACAATCACCATACACCTGTTTCACAATCACAAAACACCTATTTCACAATATATTTATTTCACAATACACTTGTTTCACAATGCACTTGTTTATAATATATAAGAAATATGAATAAAGACCTTTATATAAGAAAGTCTATATAAACTGGGAAAAAATATTTTAAAGACAACAAATATTTTGCACACTCAACTAATAGGATTGACTCTCGAAATTTTTCATTGGAGTCGTCATCTGTCGCAACCTCGAAAATACGTGATGGGATGGAGAGAAGTCGCCACCATAGTTTTGGGAAACTATGGAAAACCTAAAAATGGTTTGTGAAACCAGATCAGGTCCGAGAGTCGGTTACGTGTAAAGAAGGTATTAGCACCCCACACATATGTTCTAAGACGGTTCCTTTTAATTAAGTGTGCAAAACTAATATAATTTTAAAATATGTTTTTCCCAAAGAAAATCAAATAAAACATATTAATATGAATGTAGAAAATATTTTTTAAATTTTAATTGGGTCCGACAAGATGTTTGACCTTACTCCTATGTATTCTCATAAAAATGAGAAATCTGGGTTACATAGTTCTATTTCAAACAAATTAATTAAAACTTTGATTAATATCATTTTTTTTAATTTTTAATTTTAATATATTTTTATATTTATTAGGTTTGTTTGACACTCAACATAAAAAAGTTAATTATCAAACAAACCTGATGCTAACACGATAATCAAAATTTATTTAAATCGAATAAAAATTATAATTATCACGTAAGTCTGAGGCTTAACATGATAATTAAATTATATTTAAATCGAGTAAAAACTATAATTAGCAAGTAAGTGTCATACTTAACATGATAATTAAATTTTATTTAAATTGAATGAAAATTATAATTATCAAGTAATTTTGAGACTTAACATGATCATTAAATTTTATTTAAATTGAATGAAAATTATAATCATCGAGTAAGTCCAAGACTTAACACCAGTGCAGGAAGGGCCTTTGGCAGCGGTTGTTTTTAATATTCTGCACCGGTTCGGGAACCGAAGCATATTGGGGCGAGGCCAAAAGGTCATAGCTTTTGGCCTCGGTTAAGAATCGAAGCCATAGAGGGAGCTTCTGCCTCGGTTTTCACTGCACCCGAGGCCATAGACCCTGCCTTTTGCCTCGGTTTTCACTGCACCCGAGGCCATATGGGCCTTTTTTCTTTTTTTTTTTAAATTCGAGAACCCTTTTG
>Ga0099822_1007637_pt1 | contig 13962 bp, 9 predicted proteins | sample CowpeawhiteBW_FD_76839 | JGI IMG/M metagenome (GOLD analysis project Ga0099822, IMG submission 76839) | Root nodule microbial communities of legume samples collected from California USA - Cow pea white BW | ecosystem: Host-associated > Plants > Roots > Nodule | place: USA: California | collected... | reverse complement strand
GTGTCTAAGGTCTTATATGTGTAAGACTAATGTCATATAACCATATAGAACCATAATCTCCCAATAACCATATGCCATAACCATGCCCATAACCGTATATGAGAAATATATATAACTTATCACCTGCTTCTACAGGCTATGTGAAGTGGCAGAGTTGAGTAGCTTTCATTGCAGGGCACGAGTTCTTGAAGAAAGAAACAATAATGTGCCACTTTCTTTTGCAAGTGCAATCACTTCATTTAACCTTACAATTCAGGACAGAGGTGGGTGGAGGACTTTAACTCTTCCAAGTCTTCGACAGTGACCTCCCACTATGTCAAACCAAATGCATCTCATCTTATCTTAAATGAAAAATAATTTTTTGACTATTATATTTTGATAATTTTTTCTTATAATATGAAGGCTGTACCGTCTAAGTAGTTTTCTATTTTTTTATTTTCTCATTCTTTATATTTCAAAAGGTTTAAATACTTTTTTTGTCCTTATTTTCGTAGAATTTGTTGCGGATGGTCCTCATTTTGACATAATGTTTAAAATGGTCCTCATTTGTACCAAATGTTTAAAATGGTCATCATTTTCGTAATTCATGTTTTATTTGGTCATTTTCTTGGTCATTTTCTGTGACGCCGTTTAAATCAGTAACATAGTACTGCACAGGTACACGTAAGATACTCCAATGCAACATACAAACAATGTTACTTATACAGCGCTCCGTTACTAATTTAAACAGCGTCACATAAAAGGACCAAATAAAATACGAATTGCGAAAATGAGGATTATTTTAAACATTCGATAAAAATGAGATCATTTTATACATTCTGTCAAAATGAGGACCATCTGCAACAAATACTTAGAAAATGATGACGAAAAAGGTATTTAAGCCTATTTCAAAACCACTTAGAAAATATCATTGTAAAAGAAAATTATCAAAATTTAGTAGTCAAAATATCATTCTATTATCTTTATCACGGATTCATTAGTTTTTTTTTTTTGTTTTTCACTTTTCATTTCTCAGTGCCAACCTGACATTAGATTGGGGACCATTAATGTCTTTCTTACTAATAAATAAGGTTTTTTTCTCCTTCACAAGGCCTAGCTAGCTAGGGACGGTTGGCATTTAAAACTGGGTTTACTATATAACCAAGAGTACCACTAATTCTTCTCAGTTATCCATACTGAACTTTTTTGTTAAAAACAGTATCTGATTGCGTATTAAGTAATTGCTGTTATTGCAGTTCCTAAAACAGATTTGCATGCTTAAAGTTAACCACTGCAAGAATCATACTGTTTGATTTAGGGGTCTAAGGTTTCATTCAAATTTGGCTCTAAGAATTTGATAGTTTTTTTAATCTTTTAGCCACCCACCACCTTTAGCTTTGCATCTTACTCAATGGCACTACACTTTAAACAGCATCAAGTCAAAATCAACATAATATTAGTGACTACTTAGATACTAAAGTCCTCAAACTCCCACTTTTTCTTCAATTATCTTTAATCCAAAGGGAAAGAACACTAAGGTGCTCAGATTGTCACCATATCTAATCTTGTAATCTTCACTTAAATATGTTTTTCGAATTTGTGTATGGCACAATATAATTAAGTGTTTTTTCATTTTTTATATTTTCTCATTCTTAATATTCCAGAATCACTTAAAAGATGACACTTCATGTTATAAAATAAAGTTGTCAAAATTTAGTAGTCAAAAATATATCTTGATAAGGAAAAAAAAGTAGAGAAACCAAACGAAATACAGCCCTTTAGAGTACAATTGTATCTCTCTTTTAGTAAAACTTTGGAAATAGTTAGCATCTGCACCAAGTCTCTTTATATGCGAACATAAGTAAGACAAAATTGTAGAACACACGAGAGGTAGAGCAGAGTAACACTGCATCTACTCTAGAGCACTTTTGGAGGAACTGGGAGAGAAAACCTTGTCTTTTCACGTTAGTTAGAGCCAAACCACAAATGCTGCTTAGAGAAACCATTCGCAAGAGCAAGGTTATACTTCACAAGACCCTCCGCAGTTTCAAGTCTGTCATCTTTGGAGGCTACCAAAAACTACCCAGATCTCTCTCCTTCAATCCATTCCTCGGTCGCAGTGCCAATGCCAGAACTTACACAAGCGATCAATTCTACAATGAGTTTTACGACATTCTGCAGTCTGATCTCAACAGAATAAAGAGGGGTGCCGACAACAACAGCATGAGCAGGTCCAGAGAGGAAACGGAAGATGCTGCAAACGCTGAAATCCTGCCGAAAGAAAGTTCAGAAAAGATCGTTGGTGAAGTTGGCCAAGTGGAAGAGAAGAAAAGCTGTGAACTGGGAAAGAAAGAGGGTGTTCATGACTTGGCGCAGAAGATGAAGGAATTGGAGATGATGGATACTGGTGATGTTGAGCACGTGCTGGACATAGAAGAGGCACTTCACTACTACTCACGCCTCAAAAGTCCTGTTTATTTAGATATTGTGGACAAGTTCTTCAATGACATGCACACTGAATTTTCGGTTCAAGATTCCTCTATCAGCGTCAAACGCTCCAAGTCAAAGGGAAGAATTGGCTCAATCAGGTTGTAGATAAGTTCATCTTTTTACGCAGAGAATGTTGTAGTGTATATGAAATTCAAAACTCTTTTTGTTTTTTACCTACCATTTTGTGTCTCTGATTTTCCTTCTCTCAGTGTGCTTAGAGCTATTTGAATTTGTTTGGAGTGAATTCCCGCTATTATACTTCTCTGCTCATTTCAATGTTCAATTGAATCTATTTTGTACACAATAAACATGAATTACTTGGTAAGAGTTTCTAACCCAGTTTGTCAAATTTCCCAATTTCAAAAACTTTCTAGGAATACTGTCATCTTTACTAGAATTTCAAATTTTGTCTTGTTACTGAATAAGACATGTGTCCCATTTTCTGTTTAAGGAGAAAACTCTTACAAACCAACTTGAAGGAAAGAGAAAACACAGTGATTGATTGGTTTGAAATCGGTGCTGCAGTTTTTGAAAATTGAAGGAGGAGATCAAAGTTGGCATCTTTAGTATGGGTTTTGGGTGGGCTACAGTGAAGTTGGAGTCTTGCATATACATGGTGGGGAAACAAAGAATTAGAACATGTCTGGTCTCAAAATCTTTGTTTCACATGGAAAAGATGTCATTTAAGCGTGATTATAAGATTGTTTGAACTTTTCCCCACTCATTTCTAAACATAGGCCAGGGATAGCAAGATTCGGTGAAAGGAATGACAGATAAAACGAGGGATAGGATTTACAGACATGAACTTTTTAAGTCAGTTTCCATGAAAATTGGCTGTTGTTTTTCGAATGATCAGGGGATGCATGAGTTTGATCGGTTTCGCATTCAATTTGTACTAATTTGTTAATGAAATGTTTGGTACTCTTTAGCTTCAGTAAAACTGTATTCGTAGATACAACATATAGCCTTTTCCCAATTCTAACTACTTTCTACATATATTTATAGCAGATAATTTTGTCTTTTTAGAATAGAACTGCTTAAAAGACAATCAAATCATGTTTCAAAGTTCAAACTAGACCAAACTAAATTGAAAATTTAAAGCCTATTAGTGGAGTCTAACTATACTCTCTTTTCAATGTCTGGAGACAAGTTATTAAAGTTATGACCAGTCGTGTTAACAAGTATCTATATCATTATAGGTCACAATCTTCTATGCCACTTTTTTCCATTGTTTTTATCCATGATTTCTGCCACATTAATTCTTCAACTGTACTGTAGTTATTACATCACTCCTTTCATGACAACGATGAATCGCTGGAAAATTCAGGAACTTTGGCAGCTCGCATTTATACTGATGCCCATTGCACAACTGTAATTTTATTTGAAAAAAGACTAAGGAAGAATTAAAACATATCGCAACAATTCTTTTAAGGTATGTAAACTCTGATTTGTTTTTAATTTACAGCAGAACGTGTCTATAACCTGTGAATTTATACCTACATGAACTACAGTAACTCATTCGCAAAGATTAGTAGGAAATAGGAAACATCAAGAAAAATATTAATGCTCCATTGATCAATAATCAGAACCAATATGTAATTAGATCAATTCATAAAACCTGAAATTGCTCTGGATTTTATATTTCCATTTGCCGAGTAAAATTGACCTATTTTATTAAAAGATGGGAGCGGGGGAAGATACAGCATTTATTATAATTCCAGAAGCTCAAGTTAATAAATGAAAACAAGTAAATGGTTTTATATTATATTTCTGACACGAATGACAGCTTTATACACAGATACATTGCCTTGATAGAGGCATGTAAAACCAATACAAGTCTACATTCTTGGTAAAGAGAAAAATGAAGACTCCAAACCCCAGTTTCTTATCCTGAGGAGAATAGGCAAAACAATGAATCAACTAGTAAGAGGGTCACGTCATATATCTCAGACCTCATATAATCTCCACCTGAATCACAGAAATGCATGATTCCGATCACCGAAATAAAACATTCTAACAAGGGAGTCTGTTTTAAATTATCAGTAACCGGTAGTAGATGAAACCAAAACATTGTGCTCCTTTAAACGTTTCTGAAAATGAGCTAAACGGGTTTGCAACTGCAGGATGCCAGCAGCCTTCTGAGAAAGAATGGCATTTAGTCTTGTTATATAATCATCCAGTTGATTCCCTGGTTGATCTGCTTCAACCAAGAGGTTCATCTCCTGCATGCCAAGTGCAGATAAAAATATGAATGAGAAATAGAATGTATAGGACCTATTCATATAATTATTCCAATAATGAATAACACCATGGGCAGTATTCATTAAGAGATTCAATAAATTTGAAGTTTGGTATGAATATATCAATGTTCTTGATGAAAAGATGCACATAAGTCCTGATTATTCATAAAAATAAAAAAGTTAAGTACTCACTACTGTGTAGTCGTATTCAATAATCTTGAGAAACATCACTCAAAAGAATAAATGAAAAGATACAACAACGACAATTTAGTACCTCTCTAACAATATTCATGGTCTCCTCTACTTGTGTCCGGTGAGCATTTACTAGGTCCTCTTCTTCCTGAAATAAAGACAAGCATTAAATAAAGATCAGCCGTGACTTTTGTAATATACCCGTTATCTCAGTAGCCAACAACTTACCTGTAAGAGGGCATTTAAATCATCCTCAGCGTGTGTGGTTTGAGGCTCAACTTTTGGGAGGTCCTTCCACTTCATCAGACCACTGGGTTTCTTCAACTTGTCATCAGTTGTAGCATATGACTCCATCTTTACATTTTTCTTCAAAGATGGTTTCACCTGCTCGTAATACTCTTCAGGGGGACTAAAATCATCCCCTTCATTTTCATCTGGCCATCCATCAGTTGTGCGATCCTCATAGGCTGATCCAGCAATGGAAGATAACGGAACCGCGGTTGATTCTTTAAGGTTGAAATTTGATGATATAGCATCTTTCTTTGTATTGTTCCCTTTCGACAAGCTTTTCACCCTGGTTTGTAACAACAAAATGTTATTTTTAGGTTAGCACATGGGTGGGTATGTTGTGTTTGTCTGACGAATGATGCGGGAGCTTTGAAGGAATGGGGGATACAGAACTACACCTATCAGAAAATTCACGTTACCTGTCAGCGTATCTTAATGTATTCAGCGTATGTTCGCATGAACCGGTGCTTGGTGATATGCATGAAATCATAACTGTGCGGGAGTTGCCAACAAATGAATCCCTCAGAACTTCAGTCAGTTTACTGCCTCTGAAAGGGATGTGTCCTTGGTCATTATCAAGAGCTCTTATACATTCCTTTAGCGCAAGTAAGCTCTTATTGATTTCAGCACCTTCTATTCTGAATCATATGGTTGTAAACAAATGACGCAACAACAAACATACATTAGACTAACGTGAGAATGTCAGAGGGATGCAAACAATTCAAAATAGAATCAAATTCTGAGACATCTTCTATTCCTTAATTTAACAAGACAAATCCATATTATATAATTCAGCTTAATCATACCTAGTCTGTTTGTCATTATCTGTGGTATCTGCTCCACGTTCACTTCCAGCAAGATCTATGAAGGAGAGCTTGCCAACCAAACGGGGAGGTTTGGATTCATTTCCATCAACAGACCTCTTGATAGCAAGTTGAAGTATTGCATGTGACCGTGACGATTCCTCATTTGCACCTGTGGTGCCTGTACTTCTAGTGGAATTTCCTTTCTCAATCAGTTCTTTGATGTTCTCCACATCTGATACTCGGTACTCTTGCAAACCCACAATGCAAACTTGCTGCTTACCATCCTCCCTCATGCAAAGTTTTCTGCACAAGTACAACTTTAATTATCGAGAACACAGATTACAGGTGCAAAAAAAAAGAAGATATTTTACTTACTTTCGATCATTAAGAAGATCAAAAAGTTTGCCACCATATATTTCAAAGAAGCTCACAAACAATTGAAATCCCTGGTTTCTGTAAGTATGATGCATCAATCTAAGAATGTCCCTTGATGCTTTAAGTGGCAGTGGCTTCATAGTGTAAGTTTTTCCACTTCCTAGAAGAACGGAAATGGTATTTAGAAGCCCACTATAGTACAAATCATTGAGGTTAAGTTGTCAGCCTAAAACATTTTGATTTTTGGTCAACAACTAAGCCTCAAAACAATTTTGAGAATTGGATTTTGGTCATGGACAAAACATAAAACTTTTAATTTTAGAGAGTGAAAAGAAACACGGAAATCCCAAAGAGATGTATGATGTAAAGCGGAAATATCACTTTACAACTTAGCATAAAATCAGCACATCTTCAGGCAAAATGCAATAGCAAGAAAATCAAAATTCAGAGGGTGTTATCACCTGTTTGTCCATAGGCAAAGCATGTTGCCTTAGTGCGTTCAAAGATTATTGGAACTATAGGCTCTACAGTTTCACGATACACCTATAAAAAAGAATTTAAACAAAGTTACATGAGGATATAAAACAAGGTGTCAGGCTTTCAACTGAACATTCGTGTACACAATATTTACCTCATCATTTGTAACCTCTTCATTCAAAACAGCATCAAAAACAAATTCATGTTTTTCTACATACTGAGTTAAGTCCACCTGTAAAGCGTATGATTTTAAAATGTGTAAATATAAAACATCAATTAGATTATCATACCATAAGAACTGATAGTCAGGAAATTAATGGACAAAATATTCTGGTTCAGTTCAATCCCCAGAAAGAGTACATAATATTTAAAACATATAGATAACCACAATCCACATAATACCTTTCTTTGCTTTATATTATATTCACCAAGAGAAAAATTTAGAAATATAGTTACATAGCCAGCATAGTACTAAATTTCATAGTACATAAGTCATCATTTTCAGCAACAAGGACGAGTATACTACATTGGACATTGGAACCATTGATCAATGTTGGCTCTTACTCACCTTCAGTTTAGTCTCGTGCACTGTTAAAGAATTGGAATATGTTTCTATAATGTCTTCCTCGTTTTTTGCTAATTCTTTCTTATTCATTGGTCTTTTACGAACCTGTATTAAAAATAACATGCAGATATTAGAAGAAAATTGAAAGCTGTGTTCTTTTCCTTACAATTGAACAAAATTTTAATATTCATTGTCTGATAATTCAATGAAATTTATATGATGTTCAATGTATCCAAAGCTTGAACTGTGCTAATGCAGTCTTAAAGAAAAGAAAAAAGTCCAGATAACTATCAAACAGTAAGTAAAAAAAAACATTTAAAATAAGTGAAACATGACTGGTAAACTACATATGCAAAAGAACATACCACAACTTTGATCTTTGCTACAGAATTAGATTTCTCCTTTTCTGCAGGAAAACTCTTCAATATGTTTTCAGGAGCACGAGCTCTTCCAGTCTGTTTGCTCAACATGTAAGGTTCAGAGTCATCAAAGCTTCTCCCTCGGCCAGGTTGATACAGGGAGTTTCCATCATATGCATTGGAGGCTGGCATCTAGAGGGAAAGGCAGTTATAAGCAAGTTTAAGCTACCTTTTCATGTGCCTCTACTTACAATTTGCATCATATGATCAAATTAAGAATGCAATTATCATAATATCAAGATTGAGGAAATGTCATATATCCTCAGGTTACATGAAAATGGATGAACAATAAATTAAAAAACAAAGTCCCAGCGGACGTGCAAGTTCAGAGTTAATGATCTGCCGAGGCTGCCATAACAATATCCCACAACATCAACACAAATTTTGCATAGTATAAACAAACACTTTCAAGGGTTAGAGAGTCAACGAAATAGAGATTTGTAACAGCCGTAACATTTCAAAAGATGCAATGCAACCGTTATACACAAGACGAATGACAACTTAACAAGAAAGCACATAAATCAAAAGAAAGTCCATCCGCTGTATACAGTAATAACCTCAGGAGGAAGAAGCTCGGTATCGAACGAATGCAGATCCAACAAACCGGGGCTGAAATCAGCGGACAAATCATCGCCGTTCTTTTTCTGCATCGAAGCACGGTAACCACCGGGAGGAGTGGAAGGCTCCACGTAATACTCAGTCCCTCCGTTAAAGCTCCTCTGCGCGTTCCGGTACATTCTTCCGCCCTGCACTCCTCCTCCGCCGTATAAATTATAGTCCTGCTCGCATTCCAAAGGCGAAACAAATCTCATGAAATCGGACCAAAACACTTGCGCGCAACGGTCCAACAGAAGATCGATAGCGGAAGAAAAGAGAGAGGGAGAAGAAAATGAGATCACCTGAAGCGGAGGAAGTTGATTGGTGGAGGATTGAAGGTGTTGGAGGCCAGCGGATTGGAGCCACCTGTTGCCGTTGGAAGAGCCATCGAGGAAGTTATCGGAGTACTGGCGCTGGTGGTGCACGCCCGCCGCACCAGATCTCAGCCCCTGTCTCCCTGCACCGTTCATCGAGGATCAGATCAGAAGGGAAGGGTGTGATGGAGGTGAACAGAGTGGAGTGCAGTGGAGTGAAACCGAAGATATAGGAAGGGAGGAATAGATACGATAGGGGCGACAAAGGTGTTGTTGTTGTATGTATGTAGAGTAACCAAGGAAGGAAGGGAGGCTTTGAAATTTTTTGAACGGTCACGGTGCCTGGCACGTGCGAGTGAGGAGTCAAACGACGTCGTAGCGTTGGGGGTTGGGGTAGGGTAGGTCCCGTGGTTTTTTGAACTTGTCCCGTCCCACATGGGTGGGGACGGCCTCTGTTTTGTGTCTATTTAACGTTGCGCGCTTGGCTTCATATTCAAAACTTGTGGTCTTCTGCGTGCATGCTTTTAAAACCTTCTGCCACGTGGCGCCCATCACGGGTCGGGTTTCGTTCTTGATGGCAACGCACCGTAACAATTTGCGGCGCTGCACCGTGTTGTGTTGCGTTTGGGCCCAGCCTTTCCGGCCTCTTATCGTTATTTCGGGGCCTCTTTTGTTTTTTCACTGTTTTTTTAATTCGATTTTAAACTTATTAAGCAAAATGTTCCCTGAAGTGAAGGGAGTGAGACATGGTACTTATTCAAAGACAAATTGAATGAACCAACGAATGGCAATGCATGAGAGTCACCAACTTCATGATTGTTCTACCACTCATTGGGCTCGCTACAGTGCAGGCTTAGAAGGCAATTTGGTAATGTTTGTAAAAGTTGTTTTCAATATGCAAAATTCCACCTTTTAAATCCTTTAGCTTATTTTTTAGTTCAGTTTTTTAAATTATTCATTTTAATAAGACGAGTGTTGGTAGATTGGATCGGATTTAGATTCAACCTTAACCTAAATTTAATATTTTAAAAATTATATTTTAACTATTTAATATATGTTAGTCAAATTCACATTGTTTTGGGTAGTCAGTTAATTTGATTATGTTTTTTGGATTGAAAATTTATACTAAATTAATTTTATTAACCTAAAAAGTTATCTTTTAATAAATGACATAAATATACACAGTGAATTTAACCATAAAATATAGTCACTATCCCAAAAGGTCGTTAATTCTAAAGTTGTTGACCTAAAATAACTGTTAGGTCTAAAGGAACACTACAAAGATTACAACTAGACACATAGCGGCATAGCGATTGAGAAAGCGTCGTATCACTTATCACACCTTATATGAAATAACTTGTTTACATAACGACAAAATTAGTCAACTATCAAATTCCCTTAATTATAAGAGACGATATGTACACTAATCGGTCACAATCATGAAGAACAAATATGGAAGTGGTAATGTCCAAAATGCCGTCTACTTTGACTTAGGAAGAAATCAGCTGAAACAACATAAAAGAATAATAAGTATGTAGTCTGGGCCCAATTAAGTCCAAATAGGCCCAAATAAAGTTGGACAAAAATACACAGCCAAATCATAGCCCATGGTTTGATTTAAGGTAAAACTAGATTAATCTCCTATAAACAAGATTGGACTCCAACAATTAAATGTATGCATTTCATGAGTGCATAATATAATATTTAACTTTTAGAGTTTTTATTGACTTCATCGTCGAATAATAATATAATATTTATTCATGCAAGAATAATTGTAAATAAATTATAATTTTATATAATTTACTACTAATTTCTAATAAAGTGTTACATTAAAAATAACTTTTAAAACATTTACAAATAAAAAATATTAAAATATAGAATTAGGTTGAATCTAGTATCATAAAATTCTAATTTATTATCTAAATCCGACCATAATTATTTAATTTATTTAACATTAACCATATATTCAATCGATGCTCAACTTTACTTTGAATTTTATCGAGTCGGGTCCGATACGATGTATCTGGTTGGATCTGAGTAAGTGTAGGTGATTGTGTGTTGTTTGATGCATTTGACTACACATATCTCAACTTGTACTTGAGTTCGGTATGTTGTAGAATGCCATAATCTTCTTCAAGTTGAAAAGACTCGAATGATATGTGACTTTTCATGGCAACAAAAGAAAATAAATGGACAATTTGAGATGTATAAATGTACACTTTAAAGGACTATATAAGATATTTTATAAGGTACTTTAAAAATAACTTCTATTTTATAGAAAAATTGAAATATTTTGTAATTTGGAATGTTCTTTAGCCAAAAAGTTTAGAAAGAAGTTAATTTTTTTAAAATTTTATGATTTTTTTTAAAGTTAGAAAGATTTAAATTTTGCAAACAAATAAAAATTTGAATTTTTCATATTTCTAAATTTAGGTTAAAATATATATTTGGTTATTACTTTTGTTCAGTTTTTTCATTTTAGACCTAATTTTTTTTTTCAATTAAGTTTAAATTTTTGTCAATTTATTCAATTTGGTTTTTTACTAACACCATTTAGATAATTAACGATAATAAATAGTGACTATCATGTGTTACTTCGTGATTTATTTTTTATTTAAAAAAAGAAATCAGTCGTGTATCATGTGTCAAAGTGAATATTTTATATTTAATTTGGTCTCTAAATTCGTTATTTTTGTCTAATTTAAGTTCAATTTTTAAATGGAACAATTTTGTTCCTTTTCAGATCGAGACCATATTTATTTTTTTATAGAAACAGGGTTACAATTAGTTTAAAATTAGTATGAAAACCGTAAAGATGATAACTAATTTTATAATTTTAGATTTATGGTGTTAGTCGTGATCTTTACAATGTTTCATTCTAATTTTACAATAATTGTAACTTTAAACAAAGAATATTTTAATAAAAATATCATTATAAATTTTATACAAAATTAGATTTGATGTCAATTTCGATAGAGACGAAATTATTTAATTTTAGACAAAATTGTAATTAAATTTAACAAAAACAATGAATATAAGAACTCTTGTGACACACAGTTGACATGTGGACATCTTTTTAAAAAAATTTAAAATTTTTCTAAACCTAAAAAATAACAAAAAAATTACGAAGTGAAGTGATATCGAAATATGGTTACAATTATTACTTTTTCATTCATGTTTATTATAATTTTTTGTAGTGATTTTGATAAGCGATATTTTCTTATTTAAATTGTTAAAATTCTTAGAATTTTTTTATTAGTTTTAACAAGAGTTATTTTTAAAAAAATTGTTAGAATTATTCTTATTGTTTTTTTCCAGTATTATTTTGAGATTAAAATAAGTTGAAGTTTTTTTTAACTAATATTAGAAAGATTGTTTTTTTTAGTAAATGTAAATTAAAAAAAAATTCAATTGACTTTAGTCTCGTAGTTTTTTTTTTTATGTTCATTGTGATTATTTTATATTATTAATATTAATATTTTTTGTCACTAATTTGGTAGGATTACTTTATAATGCTAATTAATTAGGAAAACTTCCAACCAATACATGATTAAGATTTTTTTGATAATATCAACTTGATGAAATTTACAGTGAAATCAATCAGAAAGTTGAAGAAGACAATTCTAACTAAAACTTCATAAAATTAATTCCAATATAAGAGAAATCTTCATTAATATCATAGTTCTTGATGAATTTCATCAAATAAATAATATTTACTAAAAATGATAATTAATATTAATATCTTTTATGATTAAAATTATTTTACTTTGAATAATATTTATAGATGATGATAATTGAAATATTTTATTCAAATAAAAAAATTAATAATTTAGATTGAAATCAATTCAAATTTAATGTATTTAATTTAGAATAAGTTATAAGTAAATATACTATGAAAATTACCAAAGTAAACATTTTTTAAACTTAAAAAAGGTCATACTAAAACCGAATTGATTTGTTAAAATTTAATTACTTCTATTCTAAAAGTTATTTGTGAAATATAAAATATTAATATTTATTCATATAAATAAAGCATTTTTAATTATTTGTAATTAATATTACAATAAATAATTCACAATGAATTGGTAATGAAATGTAAGACTATTAGGCTCAAAACTATACATCCAATTATATAAACATTATTGACAATACTCTCTACCTTATCCTAATGTAGACTCTTACTTTTTGTTGTTAAAAAGAAGTTTCCTAACATTTGTCAAATGGTTCACAAATTTGAATAGTAGTGTATTGCTATCACAAAAATTCAAAGGCAATTTATTAATATTAAAAAAAGTTCTCTAGGATATTGTTCATATTATTTGTAACTATAGTAGAAACATTACTGCTAACAAAATCTAGTTTTATTATTTAGCATTCAATATAAACTAAAAGGTAATAGATTTTGAAGTGTCTAATAAATAAAATTAGAAGAGGTTTAAAATATCTTAAGCTACAAACTAAAAATAAATAAAACACTTTAGTACAAAAATATAACATGACAAACAGTCACAAAAAATTTTAAATTATATCTACAGTAGAAAAATTTTAAATAAATAAGATGAAGCATGATTCAACTAACCAAGTGTACGTGTAAAGCAAATATCTACAGTAAAATGGAATCTTATAAACTATTTCGACTGAAACTCCTAAAAGTCATCATCATATGACATATTCATGAATAAAAAAACTTTCACTTAACAAGAGTTTATGAAGAGTATCTCGTGAACAAATATCTTTATCCAAACACTTATTTTAAAAAGTTTGAATAGTATTGTTTATGCATTTTTCATATGATCATATCAATAAATTTATGTATTTTTATTTGATATTAATAATGTAAATATAACCTAAAATAACTTATATTCATTTCACCTAATTAAAAGAGTTATCATTTCATACATTTTCCACCATTCCATATACCCACCCACCCACCAATATATTCCATGTGTGCTAATATTTACTAATAAAATTGGCAAAATACGTTCAAATGATCATCGATTATTATATTTGTTTAAATGAAATTTGTAAATTTAATATAATTTATAAAATAACATTACAAATTTTGTGATTGAATTAATTAATTTCATATTAAAAAAAATTGAATACTAGGTATAAATACTTGCCATATATATATATATATATATATATATATATATATATATATATATATATATATATATTTTTGTGTGTTTGTGTGTGTGTGTGTGTGTTTTTTTGTTT